>Ga0187809_10000113_pt1 | contig 54824 bp, 47 predicted proteins | sample NC_wetland_sal_i_8_FD_132415 | JGI IMG/M metagenome (GOLD analysis project Ga0187809, IMG submission 132415) | Wetland sediment microbial communities from Neuse River Estuary, North Carolina, USA - ASW_4 | ecosystem: Environmental > Aquatic > Freshwater > Wetlands > Sediment | place: USA: North... | reverse complement strand
GATGGGCAAGAAACCGGAACTGCGCTTCCAGTTCATCCAGGAGAATGCGCAATTCGCTGCGGCGGATGTGGATGTTTGAGTAATCGCCTCCCCCTCGTGGGGAGGCCGACAATTCGCGTAGCGAATTTCGGGTGGGGGGGACCGCTCGCATCGCCCCCCACCCGGATCGCTTCGCTCTCCGACCTCCCCACAAGGGGGAGGTGATGAGGTCAGTTCACCTTCACTTCATTCGCCAGGATGATCCCGTCGCCGCTCTGTGACGGGAATGCGATCTTCGGCCGCGTCGCCTTCATCTTGTCGCCCCACGCCGGCAAGCCGTAGCGCTGCTCCGCAAAATCGAAGGTCAGCGGCGCGGTCGAGTCCAAGGTGAGCGTCAGGTCCATGTCGCGGCAATCGGGGCTCGAACATTCCACCATCGTATCGCCGGACCATCCCGCGGGCGGATCGTAGTTCTGGCCGCGCATCGCAAAACGCGCCAGCTTCGCATTTTTCGGAATCCGGAACAGCATCGCGCTCGTCTCCGGCGACCCGTGCACCGCGATGCGCACCAGACGCGCATTGCCCTTCTTCACATCGCTGACCACCGTGGCTGACGGTATCTGGAAGCTCGGCGTGCCGTTGGCCGGCGCCACATACGCGCTGCCAAGTCCCAGTCCGCCATAGGCATCGTCGCTTAACGTATAACCGCCGGCTTTTATCATCGCCGCCGGGATCGGCTCGGTGCCTTTCGCCTTCCATGCCGAGGCTGCGATCCAGTGCGGCGCATCCTGCCCCTTCTGGAAATAGAGAATGTTCACGCGCTGCGGCGAGGCGGCGCTGTAGGCCGGGTGTAATCCCATCAGGACGGCGCAGCCCAGGGAGGCGACGACGAATACCGCCGTCATCACGTCCCAGCTTCCGCGCGGCATTGGGCGCACAGCCAGCAACGGCACCACCGTCATCAACCCGAACGCCGCCGGTACGGTGAACAGCGGATGCAGCGAAAGCCCCATCAGCGTTTCGCCGGAGCATACAAGCGCCATCCATACGACCATCGCACAGAGCGCGCTGAAAGCGATGGCCGTTCGGCCCGCCATGCCATACCACGCGCTTCTTGTGCGGGAGGTCGCCAGCAGCAGGATCGCCGCGATGAAAGATGGAAATGTGAAGTAAGGCGAAATTCCGGGAAGCAACGCGGCGGTCACCACGCCGAAACCGGCCATCCACAGCCACGCCGCGCTCACCGCGCCGCGCAGATTGGTCATGCGCGAGACGAGAAGCGCCATGCCGAACACGCCGAAGCCGAGCGCCAGCCGCATCGGGATCGGATAGGCGTAGGTCGGATCGGGCTGGCCGGAAATCAGCTTGGCAATCTGCGCGGTGATGAAGCCCATCGCCACGCAGCCGACGATCAGCGCCGGCGGCATGAGCGCGGCCCATACCCAGGAGCGCGACGTCATCGTATCGCGCGGCGGCCGCGACAGCCACACGGCCATCGCGATGCCGAGGAACACGAGAATGGCAAACGGCAACGCCCAGCTTTCCGGCAGGCGGGGCAGCATCATGCCGAGCACGGAGATGTAGATGTCGTTGCCGCCTTTGAGCGACGCGTAGTCCGTTTTTTCCAGCGCGCTGACCATGCCGAGCAGATTGTCGCCATGCATCTGCAGGGTCGCGCGGCTGAGGTTGGACCGCGTGTCCATCGGCGAGTGGTAGTAACGGACGTTATCGGCGAAAGCGAAATTGAAGGACGGAAAGCCCTGGCGGATAAACAGGGTCAGGTCGGTATCGTTCGGCAGGAATTTGTATATCTCGGCATAGAGCGAACTCGTCGCCAGCACCGGAACGCTCTTCGCATAAAGATCGATCAGCTTGCCGTCGCCAGGACTGGTCTGGAACAGAAGGCTCTGCCCGCGCGTGCCGCGCGCTTCCACGTTCACGACCGCGCCAACCCGCGCTTTCAACGCGGGATTCTGCAAGAAAGAATTTGCACCCAGAAGTCCGGCTTCCTCGCCATCCGTGATCACCGCGATCACCGGATGCTTGCTGGTGGCATCTTTCGCTTTCAACGCGCGCGCGGTTTCCAGAACCGTCACCACGCCGGATTTGTCGTCGGACGCGCCTGGGCCAGCGGGCACGGAGTCATAATGCGCCAGCATCACGATGGCTTTGCCCTCGCCCGGTACCACTTCGGCGATGATGTCCGTTACCGTCGCGCAGGCGATGAAGCTGAAGCCGCGCCACGCATTGCAGGTGAATGCTTTATAAGTCGTCGTTTTCACGCCAATGGCGGCGAACTCTTTGATGATATTCGCGCGCACTTCGGCGTTGTGCGCGCTGCCGACCGGATCGGGAATTTCCTTCGGGCCCAACACGCGGCCCAGCGTTGCGTAGGCGCGCGTGGCGGAAAAATCCGTCAGCGGCTTGGCGGCATAGTTCTGCCAATGCGGTTGGCTCTCATAGTTCGACAGAAACCAGAGCCCGAGTGCCACCAGCGCCAGCACCACAGCGCGAACAACAGACATTGCCTACCCCACCCAATCAACCACGCGCAGCTTTGGCGCTGCGCATCGGAGTGTCCAGACAAAACCCGGATTTCGCGCGGAATTCCGCAGTGGCATACCCGACCTTGACACTCAACAATTATTCCCTATGTTGCAGCGCATTAGAGAGTCGCTGGCCATCCGGGCCTCGCGGCCATCGCGGGCGCCAACCGTGCGCCCCTCACCAGGAGCGTACTATCAGCAGCGTCACGAACGCCGGCGCGTTAGCCGGCACAGAAGAAGCCACAAGCGCAACTTCCCTCGAATCCGTCTCGGAGTCCCAATCGTCTGAAACAAGCGTGGCAGAGGCCACCGTTTCCGAGGCGACTCCGGCAGCCCCCACCTTCGACGATCTCGGCCTCTCGCCGGAGATCCTCAAAGCCGTCGCCGAAAGCGGCTACACAACGCCGACTCCGATTCAGGCGCAGGGCATTCCCAACGTCCTGCAGCGCCGCGACGTGATCGGCATCGCGCAGACCGGAACCGGCAAGACCGCCTCCTTCACCCTGCCGATGATCGAATTGCTCGCGCGCGGCCGCGCCAAGGCGCGCATGCCGCGCTCGCTCATTCTGGAACCGACGCGCGAACTCGCCGCGCAGGTCGCCGAGAGCTTCGAGAAATACGGCAAGTACAACAAGCTTTCGATGGCGCTGCTCATCGGCGGCACCTCGTTCGACGAACAGGATCGCAAGCTCGACCGCGGCGTCGATGTTCTCATCGCCACGCCGGGCCGCCTCCTGGATCATTTCCAGCGCGGCAAGCTGATGCTGAGCCAGGTCAACGTCCTCGTCATCGACGAAGCGGACCGCATGCTGGATATGGGTTTCATCCCGGACGTGGAAGAGATCTGCAAGAAGCTGCCCTTCACCCGCCAGACGCTGTTCTACTCCGCGACCATGCCGCCGGAGATCCAGAAGCTGGCCGACAAGTTCCTGCACAATCCGGTGCGCGTGGAAGTTTCGCGCCCGGCCACGACCGCCACCAACATCACGCAGGTCCTGATCGAGGTTCCCGCGAACGATTGGGCCAAGCGCGAGGCGCTGCGTCGCCTGATGCGCGAAGCCACCGAGATGCAGAACGCCATCGTGTTCTGCAACCGCAAGCGGGACGTGGACATCGTGGCGAAGTCGCTGAAGAAGCACGGCTTCAATGCCGCGCCGATCCACGGCGATCTCGACCAGTCGCTGCGCATGAAAACGCTGGAACAGTTCAAATCCGGCGAGCTGCAAATTCTCGTCGCATCCGACGTTGCCGCCCGCGGTCTCGACATTCCGGCCGTGAGCCACGTCTTCAATTACGACGTGCCGTTCCACGCCGACGACTACGTTCACCGCATCGGCCGCACGGGCCGCGCGGGCCGCAGCGGTCACACCGACATGCTGGCCACCTCGCGCGACTTCAAGCAGGTCGAAGCCATCGAGAAGCTGATCGGCAAGAAGCTTGAGCGCCGCACGCTCGAAGGTCTGGCCGAAGCGGTGCAGGCGCGTCCCGCCGGCGAACATCGCGGCGGGCGTGGCGACCGTGACCGCAACCGCCGCGGCGGACGCGATCGCGATCGCAAGTTCAATCGCCCGGTCGCCGATCACGGCCATCGCGCGTCGATGGAGCCCACGCAGGTTCAGCCGCGCGAAGAAAGCGCCGCCGCTGCTCCAGCTGAGCAGCAGCCGCAACAGCGCGCGCCGCAGCAGCATCGCCATCCGAAGCAGGATCGCGCACCGCAGCAGCACAAACCCAAGCAACAGCATCAAAACAAGCCGAAGCAGGCGCACGATCGCCAGAAGGAACAGAAGACGCCGGACGCGCATCAGCTTCCCGCCTTCCTGCTGCGCCCCGTCAAGCTGCCCGCGAAAACGCCGCGCGCTGCAAAGCCCAAAGCCGAAGCCGAGAATTGAAGGAACCACGGTTCGCTCTCGCGGGTTTCTCTGGTGAGACCCGCATGGAGCGACCGATGGCTTCTCAGGAAAAGCGCGACAAGGACGGCCTGCCCCACAGCAAGCCCGGCTCCGTGGACGAGCAGTCCGAAGATTCATTTCCGGCCAGCGACTCGCCGTCGTTCTCGCCCGGCGCCATCGGCGCGCCGGAAAAGCGCGAGACCAAGCCGAAGACGGCCGACAGCCACTCGGTCAAGGATGCCGAGAAGCAGCTGAAGAAATGATCCTCAGCGTTTGATCGCGCCGGCTAGCATCTTCTGGATCTTTTCGCCGTAGGGCGGGCGCACCATCGCGGTGAGGTCCTTGTTCACCTGCTTGAACACGGCCTTGGCGTGGCTGAACGTCTTGAAGCCGTCATGACCGTGATAGGAGCCCATGCCGGACGGGCCGACACCACCGAACGGCAGGTCTTCCATCGACACATGCATGATCGTGTCGTTCACCGAGACGCCGCCGGACGTCGTGCGGGTCAGCACCTTGTCCTGCTCCGCCGCGTCGCCGCCGAAATAATACAGACCGAGCGGGCGCGGGTGATCGTTCACATAACCGATCGCCTCGTCCATCTTGTCGTAGGTCTTCACCGGCAGAAGCGGCCCGAAGATCTCATCCTTCATGATCTTCATGTCGTCCGTCGGATTGAGAACGATGGTGGGCGGAATCTTGTGGAACGGCTGCTGGGAGAAATTCTCCTTCGCCGGGTTGAGCTCGATGATCTCCGCGCCCTTGGCGCGCGCGTCGTCGATGTAACCCATCAGGCGGTCGTAATGCCGCTGGTTAATCACCGACGTGTAGTCCGGGTTGTCCTTCAGCGTGGGGAACATCGCGGACACGGCGGTGTTCGCCTCGGCAACGAAATCCTTCGCCTTGTCCTTGGGCACCATCACGTAATCGGGTGCAAGGCAGATCTGTCCGGCGTTCAGCGTCTTGCCCATCATCACGCGCTTGGCGGTGAGCGACATGTCGGCACTCTCGCCGATGATCACCGGCGACTTGCCGCCCAGCTCCAGCGTCAGCGGCACAAGGTTCTCCGCCGCCGCCTTCATCACGTGATAGGCGATGGATGTCGCGCCGGTGAACAGCAGATGATCGAAGGGCAGCTTGGAGAACGCCGCGCCCTCTTCCGCGCCGCCGGTGAACACGGCCACTTCCGTCTCGTCATAGGCGGAGCGGAACATGCGCTCCATCAACTCGGAGCAGCGCGGCGTGTATTCGCTCGGCTTGATCATCGCGCGGTTGCCCGCGGCGAACACACCGGCCAGCGGCGTGAAGGTGAGATTGAACGGGAAATTCCACGGGCTGATGATGCCGATGGTGCCCTTGGGCTGGTAGTCGATCCAAGCACGCGCGCCGAACAGGCCCAGCAGCGCCGGCTCCACCTTGCGCTTCTCGCGCTTCATCCAGGTCTTGAGATTGGCCTTCGCATGCTTCAGCGGACCGATGGAGCCCGACACGTCGGTGAACAGCGAGGCGTCGACCGAGCGATGACCGAAATCCAGCCGCAACGCTTCGGCGATCTCATCCTTGTGCGAGACCAGAAGACCGATGGCACGATCCAGCCACTCGATGCGCTTCTCCGCGCTCGGCGGCCCGTCCTTGATATGGGCCTGCTTCTGCCGGTCCAGAACCTGGCGCATGCGGGTTTCGGCGTTGGACGTCATCGGGCGGGCTTCGGCGGCGCTCATGGCAAACCTCTTTCGCGGAAAATCACAAAAAGCGAATGACAATTAATCAAGTAAAGCAGTCTGTTAACCCGTCTTCAATCCCGCACTTAACGGTTTCTTACGAAGCCATCAGCACACTGCCCCAGCGGAAATGCGAAACCGGCGGCCGTACGGGGAAGACGTTTGAGCGACAAGGATCACGCCCAGCAATGCGCCCAGGCGGCGCTGGCCACCATGGCCGAACGTGGGATCGCGCCCACGCCGGGCAATTATGAGATCTTCTTCGCCTACGCATCCGGGGAAAACGCCGCGGTCAAGCGCATCATCAACGACAGAATCCAGGCGAAGATGCCGTTCACGCAGGCGATGCTGGACGATCTTCGCGAGCGCTTCTTCACCCATGCGCGCATGGAAAAGGCAGTGGAAAACACGAGCTCCGAGCTGACCGGCGCGGTCAACGAAGTGTTCGAGCGCCTGGAAACGCACGGACGCGATACCGAAGCCTATAGCCGCACATTGTCGGCCGCGAGCGGCGAGCTGGATCTTCAGAAGTCGCCCGAATCCATGCGCAAGCTGGTGGACAATCTCGTGGCCGCCACGCACGCGATGGAAACCCGCACCAAGGATCTCGAAGCCGACCTGCAGCGCTCGTCGCAGAACGTCAACGACCTTAAGGCGAAACTCGACGACGTACGCCGCGAAACGCTCACGGACGTTCTGACCGGCATCCCGAACCGCAAAGCCTTCGACCTGGAACTGGACCGCGCCATCGAGATGTCGCGCGCCGAACAGACGCCGCTGTGCCTCTTCATGTGCGACATCGATCACTTCAAGCGCTTCAACGACACCTTCGGCCACCAGACCGGCGATCAGGTTCTGCGCCTCGTCGGCAGCTGCCTGGCGGAGAACGTGAAAGGCCGCGATACGGCCGCGCGCTATGGCGGCGAAGAGTTCGCGGTGATCCTGCCGCAGACCGCGCTCTCCGACGCGGTGTTCGTCGCCAATCAAATCCGCCGCGCCGTGGAAGCGAAGAAGCTGGTGAAGAAAAGCACCGGCGATATTCTCGGATCCATCGCCATCTCCGTCGGTGTGGCTCAGCTGAGCGAAAGCGACGACAAGGCCAGCCTCATCGCGCGTGCGGACAATTGCCTTTACGGCGCCAAGCGCACGGGCCGCAATCGCGTGGTCAGCGAAGCGGACGCGGCGGCATCCACGCACGTTGACGCGGCGTAATTCGACTGCCGCTTTAATCCACCGTCCCACACGCCTATGCTCCTCGCCGGACAGAACGAGGAACGCTCATGCGCAAGGATTTCGACCGCTGCCATGTAACGGCGCACGGCAACGTCGCCGTTCTCACCATGAACCATCCGGAAGTGCTGAACGCAGCATCGGTGAAGATGGTCTACGGCATGATCGACGCGGTGGAGCATATCGAGAAGGAAGGCACGTTCCGCGCGCTCATTCTCACGGGTGAAGGACGCGGCTTCTGCGCCGGCGCCAATCTCACCGAGGTTCCTGACGAAGGACGTTCGCGCGGCGGCACGGGCGCGGCGCTCGAAATCGCTTATCATCCCCTGCTTCGCCGCTTCCGCGATCTGAAGATGCCGCTGATCACGGCGGTGAACGGCGCCGCAGCCGGCGTGGGGATGAGCTTCGCCTTGATGGGCGATCTCATCGTCGCAGCGCAATCAGCTTATTTCCTTCAAGCCTTCGCGCGCATCGGCCTCGTGCCCGATGGTGGTTCAACCTGGCTGCTGCCGCGTTTGGTCGGCCTTGCGCGCGCGAAAGAGCTTTCGCTGCTTGCCGAGAAGCTGCCCGCCGAAAAAGCGCTGGAGTGGGGACTGATCAATCGCGTCAGCGACGACAGCGCGCTCATGGACGACGCACTGAAACTTGCCGCGCGCCTCGCCGACGGCCCGACGCAATCGCTCGCCCTGATCCGCAAGCTCTATTGGGACAGCCCGCACAATTCCTACGAAGTGCAGCTCGACCAGGAAAAGCAGAGCCAGCAGAAGGCCGGCAAGACCAAGGACTTCGTGGAAGGGGTCACCGCCTTTGCGCAGAAGCGCCCGGCCAAGTTCAAGGGCGAGTAAGCGCTACTCGGAAATTCCACTAGTTCGTGACGGCTGGTTCATGCCGCGGCGCAAGAACTTTGCGTCACGGGGACGTGATCGGAAACATCGCGTCGTGCAGCGCAAGGTTTCCTTGCACCCACTGGCAAAAAGCGGCCCTATTCCCACCTAAGCAAGAACGCCCGGCGGGATTCGGCCCGGGCCAGGGGTTTTGGGCACTTTATCTATTAGGAGTTTGAATATGCGACGGAGCCTTTTGGCGCTCGCGGGCGTGGCATGCGCCGCCTGTGTGAGCGTAGCCGCGCTGGCAGCCGGCAAGACGGAATACGGCACCTGGGGTGTCGACCTGACCTCGATGGATAAGAGCGTCAAGCCCGGCGACAACTTCTTCATGTATGTGAACGGCGACTGGTACAAGAAGGCCGAGATCCCGGCCGACCGTTCCAGCATCGGCTCCTTCATCCAGCTCCGCATCCGCAGCGAAAAGCAGATGCAGGAAATCGCGGCCTCGCTCGATGCGAAGCCCTACGACCAGCTCACCGACGAAGAAAAGAAGCTGCGCGATCTCTATGACGCGTTCAACGACCAGAAGCAGATCGACGAACGCGGCCTGGCGCCGGCAAAACCGGATCTCGACTACATCGCGCACCTGAAGACTCTGACCGACGTGGCGACCGCGATGGGCCGTCCCGACCTTGGCCTCGATGGTCCCTTCGGCGGCGGCATCGGCGTCGATCCGAAAGACCCGAACAAATATCAGGTCGGCTTCGGCCAGGCCGGCCTCGGCATGCCCGACCGCGACTACTATCTGAAGACCGATCCGGAAATCGTGAAGACGCAGGATGCCTACAAGGCGCATCTGGTGAAGGTGTTCACGATGGTCGGCCTCAGCGATCCGGACAAGCGTGCGGCGGCCGTCTATGACCTCGAGCACAAGCTGGCGGAAGTGATGTGGTCGCGCGAGCAGGATCGCGATGTCGACGCCATCATCAATCCGATGACGCTCACACAGATCAAGGCGCTGGCGCCGCAGTTCCCGTGGGATGCCTATTTCAAGGCAACGACCATCACGGCGACCAATGCGCAGGGCGATCGCATCATCAATGTGGGCGAAAAGTCGGCTTTCCCGAAAATCGCTGAAGTGTTCGCCAGCACGCCGGTGGCGGTGTGGCGCGATTATCTGACCGCGCATTACATTCACAGCTACGCGCCGTACCTGCCCTCGTCGTTCGACGAGGAGAACTTCGCGTTCTACGGCACGGTGTTGTCGGGCAGCACCCAGCAGCTACCGCGCACCACGCGCGCCGCGCATCTGCTGGACAACAGCATGGGCGAAGCGTTGGGCAAGCTCTACGTCGCCAAGTACTTCCCGCCGGAAGCCAAGGCGAAGGCCGAAGAGCTGGTGCACAACCTGCTCAAGGCCTACGACGCGGACATCCAGACCCTCGCTTGGATGACACCGGCGACGCGCGAAAAGGCGCTCTACAAGCTGCATCACTACACGCTGAAGATCGGCTATCCCGACAAGTGGCGCGATTATTCGTCGTTGGTGATCAAGCGCGATGATCTTCTGGGCGACATCAAGCGTGCCAATCTGTTCGAGTTCAACCGCCAGCTCGTCCGCATCGATCAGCCGGTGGACAAGACCGAATGGGGCATGTCGCCGCCGACGGTGAACGCGTACTACAACCCGCAAGCCAACGAGATCGTGTTCCCGGCCGCCATCCTGCAGCCGCCGTTCTTCGATCCGAATGCGGATGATGCCGTGAACTATGGCGGCATCGGCGCGGTCATCGGTCACGAGATCAGCCACGGCTTCGACGATCAGGGGTCGAAGTTCGACGCCATGGGCGCCGTCGCCAACTGGTGGACGGATGCGGACCGCAAGGCGTTCGAGGAGCGGGTAAAGGCGCTGGGTGCTCAGTATGACTCCTATGAGCCCCTGCCCGGCCTGCATATCAAGGGCAACAACACGATGGGTGAGAACATCGCCGACAATGCCGGCATCACCATCGCGCTGAAGGCCTATCACATCTCGCTGAACGGCAAGAAGGCGAAGGTGATCGACGGCTACACCGGCGATCAGCGCTTCTATCTGTCCTACGGCCAGATCTGGCAGGCCAAGATGCGCGACAGCGCGTTGCGCCAGCAGGTGCTCTCCAACGAGCACAGCCCCGGCGAGTTCCGCGCCATCGGCGCCACCCGCAATCAGGACGAATGGTACACGGCGTTCCCGAGCATCAAGCCGGGCGACAAGTACTACCTCGCGCCCGACCAGCGCGTGCACTTCTGGTAAGAACGACCAGCGCCGCGGAGGAGACTCCGCGGCGCTTTTCTTTGCACTGCACCTTCTTCGGAGATTTCCATGAAACGCCGTTTGCTTCTCGCCGCCCTGCTCGTTTCCTCCACCGCCGCCTTCGCTGCCGACACAACGGCCGGCGGCCCGCAGGTGAAACCCTGGGGCATCTATCTCAACTACATCGACACGACGCAGAAGCCCGGCGACAACTTCTTCAACTACGGCAATGGCAACTGGCTGAAGACGGCGAAGATCCCGTCCGACCGCTCTTACGCCGGCGTGAACCTTGAGATCGACAAGCAGAACGAGGCGCGGATGCGCGGCATCGTCTCCGATCTTTCGACGCGCAAGGACCTTTCGCCCGAGCAGGTGAAGCTGCGCGATTTCTATGCCGCCTTCGTGGACCAGAAGGCGATCGACGCCGCGGGACTGAAGCCCGCGCAAGCGGACCTTGCCCATATCGCCGCGCTCAAGACACCGGAGGATGTCGCCCGCGCGATGGGCGATCCCGCGCTGGCGCTGGATGGTCCCTACTCCATGTACATCTCTCCGGACGACAAGCACCCCACCGCCTACGCGGTCGACGTATATCAGTCCGGTCTCGGCCTGCCCGATCGCGACTATTATTCGCGCAAGGATAAGGAAATCGCCGCCACGCGCGATGCCTACAAGAAGTACATCGCGCAGATGTTGGGCTTTGCCGGCGTGAAGGATGCAGGCGCGCGCGCCGCCGCTGTGTTCAAGCTGGAGAGCGACATCGCCGCCGTGCATTGGCCGGCGGAAGACCGCCGCGATCCCGACAAGGTCTACAACCCCATGACCATCGCGGAGCTTCAGAAGTTCGCGCCGCAATTTCCTTGGTCGGCCTATTTCGCGGCTGCCGGAATTTCCGAAAAGTCCCCGAAGGGACCGCGCACGCTGGTGGTCATGGAAAAATCCGCCTTCCCGAAACTTGCCGCCATCTTCTCGGCAACGCCGGTTTCGGTTTGGCGCGATTACCTGACGGTGCGCTATCTGCACAGCTATGCGAGCTACCTGCCCAGGAATATCGACGACGCGAACTTCGCCATGTACGGCCAGGTCATCCGCGGCCAGAAGGTGCAGCTCGACCGCCAGACGCGGGGCATCCATCTGCTCGACAACAACATGGGCGAAGCCTTGGGCAAGATGTATGTGGCCAAATACTTCCCGCCGGAAGCCAAGGCGAAAGCCAGGGAGCTGGTCGATAATCTGCTCAAAGCCTACGAGGCCGACATAAAGACGCTGTCGTGGATGACGCCGGCCACGCGCGAGAAGGCGCTGAACAAGCTGCATCACTACACGCTGAAGATCGGCTATCCCGACACGTGGCGCGATTATTCCGCGCTTACCATCGTGCCAGGCCAGGTTCTGCAGGATGCGAAGAACGCCACCGTCTTCGAATGGAACCGCGAGGTGAAGCGCATCGACCAGCCCGTGGACAAGGCCGAATGGGGCATGACGCCGCCCACCAACAACGCCTATTACAATCCCACCACCAACGAGATCTGCTTCCCCGCCGGTATCCTGCAGCCGCCTTACTTCGATGCCAAGGCGGATGAAGCGGCGAATTATGGCGGCATCGGCGCCACCATCGGCCACGAGATCAGCCACGGCTTCGACGATCAGGGCGCCAAATACGATTGGGACGGCACCTTGCGCGACTGGTGGACGCCGCAGGACAAGAAGAACTTCGAAGCCAAAACCGCCGCCATCGCCGCGCAATACGATCAATACGAGCCCCTGCCCGGCATCCACATCAAGGGCAAGCTGACGAACGGCGAGAACATCGCGGACATCGCCGGCCTCGTGATCGCCTACAAGGCCTATCACATCGCATTGGGCGGCAAGCCCGCGCCGGTGCTGAACGGCATGACCGGCGATCAGCGTTTCTATGTCGCCTATGCGCAAAGCTGGCGCGAGATCAGAAGCGCCGGCACCACGCGCGCACAACTTCTCAGCAACCCGCACAGCCCTGCCGAGTATCGCGTCAACGGCGTCGTGCGCAACGACAATGGCTGGTACGCCGCATTCCCCGCCGTGAAGCCCGGCGACAAGTTCTACCTGCCGCCCGACAAGCGCGTGCCGGTGTGGTGAGTTAATCGCCTCCCCTTTGTGCGGGGCGAGTAGCAACAGCGTACGAGCGACAATTCGCGCAGCGAATTTCGGGTGAGGGGATCGTGCAAGATGATCTCCCTACTCGATCCCAACACCGTCATGGCCGGGCTTGTCCCGGCCATCCATGAACACGGACCAATGGCCTCTGGAAAATGGATGGCCGCCACAAGGGCGGCCATGACGATTATTAGGATTGGGAGAAGCTACGTCTTCTTTTTCTTCACCGACTTCGCGATAGCCTTCGTCTTCGGCGTCCGCATCTTCTTCGCGCGCTTCTTCTTTTCCGTCGCGGAGTTCTTCATCGCCTGCAGCGCCACGCGCGCCCACTGCGCCAGTTCTTCCGGATCGTCGTAAAGCCGGTCCGGCAGCGCGTACCAGTGCGTCGCGATCATCTCGTTCTTGCTGCGCTTCAGGAACGTGAACGGCTTGCAGCCCTCGGCCAGGAATGCCGCGCGGGTTTCCTCGTTGGTGTGAAAATAGATGATGTCGTTGAACACCGCGCCGATCATCACATCGTCCGCGACAATCCCCTCCCCGCCGAAGAAGCGCTTCAGCTTGATCGGGCCGAATTCCGCGAAGAGATCGTCGAAACGGTGGGGGTCCATGGCGCAAGTCTAACCACGATCCGGGCGCCGTGGCGAAGGCCAACGGCGCTGCGGAACAGGCGCAATTCGCCGCTATCCTTCCCCCGCCCCCTTGCTACAATCCGGCCGACACGAAAACGATGGATGGAAACGCAATGAACACAGCACCCCGCGCCAATACCATGTTCGGCTTCAATCCGGCCGACGAGCTGAACGATCTGCGCATGAGCGAAAAGGCGATGCCGCTTCTGGCGCACGTCAAGAAATTCATCGCCGAAACCGTCCAGCCGATGAGCGAGGAATATTACCGCCTCGGCGAAAACAAGAAGGACCGCTGGAGCTTCGCCCCCGGCCAGCTCGAAGTGCTGGAGAAAGCCAAGAACAAGGCCAAAGCGGAAGGCTTGTGGAATTTCTTTCTGCCGGATGCGGAGACCGGCGAAGGCCTGAGCAATCTGGATTACGCTTATATCGCCGTCGAACTCGGCAAGGCGCCGCTCGCCTCCGAAACCATGAACTGCGCCGCGCCGGATACCGGCAACATGGAAGTGCTGGAGCGCGTCGGCACGCCGGAGCAGAAAGAGCGCTGGCTGAAGCCGCTGCTGAACGGCGAAATCCGCTCGGCTTATGCGATGACCGAGCCGGATGTCGCCTCCTCCGACGCCAAGAACATCCGCACCCGCGCGGTGCGCGACGGCAAGGACTGGGTGATCAACGGCGAGAAATATTACATCTCCGGCGCCGGCGATCCGCGCTGCAAGATCATGATCACGATGGTGCAGACGAACCCGGACGGCCCCGCGCACCAGCAGCAATCGCAGATCCTCGTGCCCACCGACACGCCCGGCGTGAAGATCCTCGGCCCCATGGAAGTGTTCGGCCACGATCATGCGCCGCGCGGCCACATGCACATCAAGTTCGAGAATGTGCGCGTGCCGTATGAGAACATCCTGCTCGGCGAAGGCCGCGGCTTTGAAATCTCGCAGGTGCGCCTTGGACCGGGGCGCATCCATCACTGCATGCGCACCATCGGCAAGGCCGAACAGGCGCTGGACTTGATGGTGTCGCGCGGCCTTTCGCGCGAAGCCTTCGGCAAGCCGCTCATCATGCTGGGCAAGAACCTCGAACTCGTATCGCGCGCGCGCATCGAGATCGAAGCGATGCGCTTGATGGTTCTGAAGGCGGCGAAGGCAATGGACGTGCTGGGCAACAAGCAGGCACGCATCTGGGTCAGCATGGTGAAAGCGATGGTGCCGGAAAAAGCGTGCCAGATCATCGACCAGGCCATCCAGATCCACGGCGCCACCGGCATCTCGCAATGGACACCGCTGGCCGAACTCTACACCGACGTCCGCCATCTGCGTTTCGCGGATGGACCGGATGAAGTGCATCACATGGTGGTGGGGCGGAACGAGCTGCGCTAAACGATCCCGCGTTGAACAGAGAAGCCGCGCTTCGTCAGGAGCGCGGCTTTTTCGCGTTCACGCCATAGCGCAATCCATCGATCAACAGCGCCACCATCCGCCGCGGGCTGGATTGATCGCCATGCGGGCCGGGCGCGCCAAGGCTGGCAATGGCGGTGATGAGCGCATGCGGCTCCACATCGGCGCGCACCTCGCCCGCCGCCACGGCCGCATCCAGCAGATCGCGCAATGCCGGCCGCAGCCGCTTGTCGAAATAGGCGGGCAGCGCGCCATAAGCCGGATCGCCGGAATGCAGCGCTGTCGCCAGCCCGCGCTTGGCGGTGATGAAATCCAGAAAGCGGTAGAGCCACTGCGCCAGCGCCTCGCCCGGCGGATGTTTCGCGGCCAGCATCGGCGCCGCATCGGCGCAGGCATCCACTTCCTGCTGGAACACCGCGATGATCAGGTCCGAGCGCTGCGGGAAATGGCGATAGACGGTGCCCACGCCCACGCCCGCCTTCTCCGCGATGTCGCGCACCGGCGCATCCACGCCCGATTTGGCGAACACGGCCTTGGCGGCCTGCAGCAGGGTGTCGAGATTGCGCTGCGCATCCGCGCGCTTGGAAGCCTGCTCCGGCGCCTGCTTTTTGCCCTTCACCAAAATGCCCCTTGCTAAACGGAACATCGTTCCGTATAAACGGAATACGGTTCCGCTTACGGACTATACCGAGTCCCGCAAGCCCGCGCCACACGCCCGCAACAGGAGACTCCCATGGCAGACACACGCATCGCCCTCGTCACCGGCGCCAATCAGGGAATCGGATTTCACATCGCCAGGGATCTGGCCGAAAAGGGCCTCACCGTTCTGGTCGGCTCGCGCAATCTCGCCAATGGCGAAGCCGCCGCGCGCGACATCGGCAAGAACGCGCACGCCATCCAGCTCGACGTGACAGACAGCGCCTCCATCGCCGCCGCCGCCGCGCGCGTCGAAAAGGAATATGGCCGCCTCGACATTCTGGTGAACAACGCCGGCATTTCCAAAGCCGGTAAGATGGAAGGCACCTTCGAAGACATGATCAAGAAAGGCCGCATCAGTTCGGCCTCTCTCGATGACGTCCGCACGATTTACGAAACCAATGTCTTCGGCGTGATCGCGACGACGCAGGCGATGCTCCCGCTTATCCGCAAGGGCACGTCCAAACGCATCGTGATTGTGTCCAGCGGCGTGGGCTCGCTCACCCGCACCATGAGCCCCGAAGGCGAGCACCTGCGAAGCATCTTCGGCGTCTATTCCGCATCGAAGACCGCGGTGAATGCCGTCATGCTGGGCTTCGCGCTCGATCTGCAGGCCGAAGGCATCACGGTGCATGCGGTGTGCCCGGGTTACACCAAGACCGCGCTCAACAACTTCATGGGCACCAAGCCGGTGGAAGAAGGCGCGATGGAGCCGGTGCGCGTTGCCCTCGCCGATCCCGCCCTGCCCACCGGCAGCTACACGAGCACGGAGGGGACGTTCCCGTGGTGAGTGCGCCTTCTTCTCGCAGAACATAGCGTCGTCATGGCCGGGCTCGTCCCGGCCATTCTTTTTCAGAGACCGAAGGGAATTAGGTATCGTGTCGCCGTATTTCGGACCTGCTGGGCGACGACGGCCCGAGCGGGACGTACTCGAACGATGAGGCGCCGTTGCCGTGGTGACCCATGATGGAACAATAGTTCCCTGATTGGTTGTGATCGCGCGCTATAGCGCCCTGCCGCAAAACGGGCAGACTTCGCGCGTCACTCGCCAATCCGGGAACCGATCCATGCGCCCACTTGCCCCCGCTTCGCTTGTTTTTGCTTTCGGCACCACGCTTGCCTGCGCCACGCCGGCGCTGGCGATGGACCCGCTGTGCCAATCGCTGATGACGATGCAGGCCCACAACGCGAAAACGCCGTTTCACATGTACATGACATCGCAGACCACGTTCAAAAACGCGGCCTCCGCGAGAGCCGGCGCGCAGATCGGCATGGCCGGCACGAAGAAAAGCGAAGAGATCTCCACGGGCAAGGACATCTATGTGCTGCATGACGGCAAATGGATCGACATGAAGACCGACCCGTCGAAAAAGGCCGATCCCGACGACGAAGATGCGAAGGCATCGCGCGAGGCCGCGCGGTGTCACGCATTGCCCGACGAGATGGTGGCCGGTCAGCCCGCGTCGGTTTATCAGCAGGACAACGCCGCCGACGGCATGCACCTGAAATTCTGGATGTCGAAATCCACGCATCTGATGCTGAAATCGGAACTCACCACCGACGCCGGCCCGATGAAACAAGTCGCTCTATCGACCTATGACTACAAAAACGTCCAAGCCCCATCCGGCGCCATGACCATGCAACAGATGATGCAAGCCCGGCACCATTAAGACCGCGCTCAACAATTTCCAGAGCACCAAGACGGTGAAGAAAGCGCCCGCGAACCGGTGCGGCTGGCATTGCTGGGCGGCGATGGCCCGACGGCCACCTACTCGAACGATGAGGGTCCGTTGCCGTGGTGATGTAAGCGCGTGGAATGTCTGGGACTATGTATCCTGTCGCCGTTTTTTAAGCAGACTTGTCGTCGACTTTCGCAGCAGCCTTCTCCGCCCGCTTAAGCTTCTCCTTTTCGCGAACTGTGTCCCAATAGGCTTTGTGCTGACGCATCCACAATATCTGAGGTATGGCGAGCGCGATCCCAACCAGAAACAGGGCGATAACCAGCCAATGCTGCGCAAAGTCTCGAATGTAGTAAGGGCTGCAGGGGATGGATATAAGAACTCGGACGAAGGCGACGTATTTGGCTCCGCTAGCGCTCGTGAATTCAGGTGCCTTGCCAACGCATTGAAGAAAGATCTGATCGTCCGAACTCATAATGAAAATCGCGATGATCGGAAGCGCAAAGGGTATGAGCCGCCAGATCGGAATGCCGCGAGAGCCCCGTATCGCTCTTTCGCTGTTGGTCAGATGGCGGCGCATGATGCTCCAGTCAGAAAAGTGAACATCGATCCGAAGGCGGTAAAAGTATCATCGGAGTCATCGGGTTCTTATGGCCTTCAATTTGGCAGTAGCAGTGCCACACCTTGCAATATTCCAGAAAGACCCGTGAGCGTTGCCGCCCACGCATTCAATGCACCACTCTTCGCAACATCACGTCCGACGGTTTCAGTCCACCATTCGTCAATGTGAAGCGGAACCCGCGCCGCCCAAAACCACAGAATGCCAGATGCCATCGCCGCAATTGCGGCAGCCACTTCAAATATTGCTTTCACGACCACCTTCAATTGAAAATACAGCGCGAAACACGGCAGCAGAATGCCTATTTCTCAATTCTGCACTTAGAAATACGGCGACAGCGGCTCCTTTCCCACCACCTAAGCCCGCTTCTCGATCTTCTTCTCCAGCGCGGCGATGAGTTTTGCGCGCTCCGCCCTTCCCATCGCGCTCCACCGCTTCACGGCGGAGGCGCTCATGCGGATGGAAACCACCTGCTTGGGATTTTGCAGCTTGGGGCGGCCGCGCAGGGCCTTGATCGCTGCGGCCATCCCGGGCGTGACATCCTTCATTGGCCGCATTTGCACAAACATCTCCGGCGTAATCTCCGGCGACTCGTCATCCACGATCACTTTCCGAGCCATAGCTTGCCTTCCCTTTCCGTTGCGAGCCTGAGACTGATGATCCGCCAGCCCGTTCTGGTTTCCGCATAAACCAGTGCCACCAGCTTTCCCCGCATCAAGCCCAAAGACAGATAGCGCGGCTCCGGATACGCAAACTTCGGATCGGTCAGACCGCGCCTGTCTTCAATCGTCAGGGCACTCGCTTCATCGAAATCCGCCACATGCGCGAAATCCAGGCCGTGCTTTTGCAGGTTGGAGCGGCGCTTGGCTTGGTCCCAGGTGAGCCGCTTCATCGGCGCGCAATAAAAGTATTACGAAAAATCGAGGGCGTCAATAAACGTAATACGGAAATTCGGCTCGGATCTGCGGAAAGCATCGTGTTCCTCCAGACCTATCAGTGACTTATGAATATTCCTATAAAGGACTTGTAATCCTACTATGTTCTTTATATGTTCTCACCCTCACGAAGGAGACTCAAGACATGCCGACCTAGATCCACCGCAAGAACAGACAGGTAAGGGAGCCAGCTTGCGGGCATCCCGCGCGGCCGCCGGTTTCGGCACTGGATAACAGCTCTGAGAGAACAGCGTTTTCCGAATTGGCGGTTCGCAGCAAACCGGGGAGGTAGGAGCGAAGGCGCTCATTGATTGGCCTGAAAGACGGCCTTTCTAGAGCCTGCTGCGTAGCTGGATGCCGAGGGGCCTCGCGGGTGAAAACCCGTGCCGGGCCCTTCTTTTTACAAAGGGACCGTCATGGCCGGGCGATTTGAGAGAAAGCGAAAACGAAGCCCCCAAAACTTGACTTCAATTCAATCCAGCTTCGCCGGCGTGATCGACACGCTTTCGCCGCAGCCGCAGGCGGCCGTCTGGTTGGGGTTGTTGAACACAAAGCGCGCGCCGAATTTCTCGGTCACGAAATCCATCTCGGTGCCGATGAGGAACATGATCGCCTTGGGATCGATGAACACCTTCACGCCCTTGTCCTCGACCACTTCCTCCAGCGGCCCCGCGCTTTCGGCATAATCCATCGTGTAGCTCATGCCCGCGCAGCCGCCATTCACCACGCCCACGCGAACGCCCTGATACTTGCCCTCGCCGTTCGCCATGATCTCGCGGATGCGCTCCGCCGCCGCGTCCGAAAGGCGGATCGCCTTGGGCCGCTCGCGCTTGGGTCGTGTCGTGACTTGCGTTTCCATCAGTACATGTTCAGTTCGAGTTTGGCCGCTTCGCTCATGCATTCCGGCGTCCAGGGCGGATCGAAGGTCATGTTCACCGTGACGGCGCCGATGCCTTCCACGGTTTCCAGCGCCGACTTCACCATGCCGGGCATCTCGCCCGCCACCGGGCAGGCCGGCGCGGTGAGCGTCATGTCCACGGTGACGTCCTTCGTCTCGTCGTTGACGTCCACCTTGTAGATAAGACCGAGTTCGTAGATGTCCACCGGGATCTCCGGGTCGTGCACGGTCTTCAGCGCGGCAACGAGCTTTTCCGTGAAGGCCTCAAGCTCTTCCGGGCTCATCGCGCTGGCGGGTTGTGTCTTTGCAGCTTCCGCGCTCATTCCGTCTTGGCGGCGGCGCCGCCCTCCAGAGCCGATTTGAATGTGTGCCAGGCAAGCGTCGCGCATTTCACGCGCATCGGAAAGGCGCTGACGCCGGCCATCACTTCCAGCCGCTCGCGATCTTCGCCCGTCAGGTCGCTGTCCTCGCCTTTCACCATGTGCAGGAAGCCGCCCATCAGCGTTTCGGCTTCCTTCACCGTGCGGCCCACCAGCATGTCCGTCATCAGCGAGGCGGATGCCTGGCTGATCGCGCAACCCTTGCCTTCGAAGCTGATGTCCTGGATGCGGTCGTCCTTGTCCACGATGAGGTTGATCTTCACCCGGTCGCCGCAGAGCGGGTTGTGCCCTTCCGCGGTGTTGGTGGCGCCTTCCAGCGCGCCGAAATGGCGCGGGTGGCGCGAGTGATCGAGGATCACGTCCTGGTAAAGCTCGCGCAGAGAGTCATCCATTACGCATTACCCAAAATCTTGCGCGCCTTGGCCAGCGCGTCCACCAGCGCGTCCACATCGGCGCGCGTGTTGTACATGGCGAAGGAGGCGCGGCTTGTCGAGGCCACGCCGAAGCGCTCCATCAACGGTTGCGCGCAGTGATGCCCCGCGCGCACCGCCACGCCCTCGCGGTCCAGGATTGTCGCCACGTCATGCGCGTGCATGCCATCGGTCTCGAACGACAGGATCGCACCCTTGCCCGGTGCATCGCCGATCACGCGCAGCCAGTTGAACGCGCGCACCTGCTCGCGCGCATAGGCCAGAAGATCCTGCTCATGCGCATGCACCGCATCACGGTCGAAGGAATTCATGTAATCGATCGCCGCGCCAAGCCCCACAGCCTCGATGATCGGCGGCGTGCCCGCCTCGAACCGCGCCGGCGGATCGGCATAAGTGACGACATCGCGGTTGACTTCGCGGATCATCTCTCCGCCGCCATTGAACGGCCGCATCGCCTTCAGATGCGCGCGCTTGCCATACAGCGCGCCGATCCCCGTCGGCCCGTAAAGCTTGTGGCCAGTGATGACGTAGAAATCGATGTCTAGCGCCTGAACGTCGATGACTTCGTGCACCGCGCCCTGGCAACCATCGGCCAGCACCGGCACGCCCTTGGCATGCGCCCGCGCGACGATCTCTTTCAGCGGCGTCACAGTGCCCAGCACGTTCGACATATGCGTAATGGCGACGAGCCTGGTCTTCGGCCCGATGGCCGCATCCAGCGCCTCGACATCCAGCGAACCATCATCGCGCACATCCACCCATTTGAGGACGGCGCCCTGCCGCTCGCGCAGGAAATGCCACGGCACAATATTGGAGTGATGCTCCATCACCGACAGCACGATCTCATCGCCAGGCTGAATGCGGGGCGCGAGGAAAGAATAGGACACAAGGTTCATCGCCTCGGTTCCACCCTTGGTGAAGATAATCTCGTCCTCATGCGCGGCGTTCAGGAACTTCTGCACCGTGTGCCGCGCGGCTTCATAGCGATCGGTGGAAGCCGCAGAGAGATAATGCACGCCGCGATGGACATTGGCGTATTCGGTCTGCGCGAAGGCGTGCATCGCGTCCAGCACCTGCTTCGGCTTCTGCGCCGACGCCGCACTGTCCAGATACACCAGCGGCTTGCCGTAGACCGGCTTGTCGAAGATCGCGAAATCCTTGCGCGCCGCCAACGGATCGAACGTCGCCGTGATGTTTTTCGGCTGCGCGGTCACGACATCGCCTCCAGCGCCTCGTCCACCGCCTGCCACACCGTATCGCGCAGGTCTTCGCCCTCGATCTGATCGATGGCATCGCCGATGAAAGCACGCATCAGCATCGCCCGCGCTTCGGTTTCCGCAATGCCGCGCGAGCGCAGGTAAAACAGCGACTCCGGATCCAGATCGCCCACCGCCGCGCCATGCGCGCATTTCACGTCGTCCGCGAGGATTTCCAGTTCGGGCTTTAGATCGATTTCCGCGCGGTCCGCGAGCAAAAGTCCCTTGGCCGATTGCCGGCTGTCGGACCCGTTCGCACCTTCCGCCACTGCAACCTTGCCCTGGTAAATGCCGCGACCGGTGCCGCCCGCCACATATTTGAACAGCTGCGTGCTGCGCGTGTTTCCAACGGCGTGATGCATCTGCGTCGTCACATCGGCATGCACGCCATCCAGAACGCTGACGCCGGAGAGATGCGCTTCGGCGCCCGCGCCTTCCAGCGCGATGTGCAATTCCGTGCGCGAGAGCTTGCCGCCGAAATCCGCCAGATGCGCGCGATACGTTCCACCAGCCGCAACCTTGACGGCATAATCCGTCACGCGCACGGCGTCTCCGCGCGACACCAACCGCAGATGGTTCACGCGCGCGTTCCTGCCAATCTCGATCTCGGCGGCGATGTTGATGAAGCCGTCCACGACCTGACGCTCAATCAAGGTCAGGGAGGCCCCCTCTTCCACCACGATCAACGCACGGCCATTGCCGCTTTCCGTCAGATCGAGTTCCAGAGAAGCCGTCTCGCCTTTGCGAACGCGAACCGACGGCCCCGCTTTCGCCAGCGACGCAGCCACCCCCCCCATCACGCCATGCGGGCCGAAAGGCACCTGCTTCGGCAGGTCGTCGATATCCAGATCGCCCTGCGCGCGCGCAATCGCCCATGCCGCCGTCGGCGCGGACGCCACGGCATCCGCATCAACCGCGTTGTGCAGATCGGTGTATTTCCACTCTTCGATGCGGCGGTTGGGAAGGACGACTGCGTTCATGCCGCGTCCTTTATGATTTGCTCGTAACCCTGCGCTTCCAGCTTGAGCGCGAGATCTTTGCCACCCTCGGCAACGATCCGGCCTTTTGCCAGCACATGCACGCGATCGGGCACGATATAGTTCAAGAGGCGCTGGTAATGCGTGATGACCAGCATGGCGCGTTCCGGCGCACGCAGCGCATTCACGCCCTCGGCCACAAGCTTCAGCGCGTCGATATCGAGACCGGAGTCCGTTTCATCGAGGATCGCCAGCGCCGGTTCGAAAAGCGCCATCTGGAGAATCTCCAGCCGCTTCTTCTCGCCGCCGGAGAAGCCGACATTTAGAGCACGCTTCAACATCTCTTCGTTGACATTAAGCGCCTTGGCCTTCTCACGAACGAGACGAAGAACACCAACAGCATCCACTTCCTTCTCACCGCGCGCGCGGCGCTGTGCGTTCAGCGCGGTCTTCAGGAAGGTGAGCGTCGTGACGCCCGGGATCTCCACCGGATACTGCATGGCAAGAAACACGCCCTTCGCCGCGCGCTGATCCGGCGACATCGCAGCAAGATCTTCGCCCTTGTAGAGGATCGAGCCGCCAGTCACTTCGTAACCCGCGCGGCCCGCCAGCATGTAAGACAACGTGGACTTGCCGGATCCGTTCGGTCCCATGATGGCATGCACCTCGCCGGCGCCGACAGACAGCGTCAGCCCTTTGAGGATTTCCTTGCCGTCAACCGTGGCGTGAAGGTCCTTGATCTCAAGCATGTTCATTCATTCCACGATTTAAAAGCGACGCCCATCGCAATGCCGACCGCAATTCCAATCGCGATACCGAACATGACGTTGTGCAGAGCGACGCCGAGCGCCACGCCGATGGCAATCCCAACGGCGAGCCCCATCGATTGGCCGGATGATTTCTTCGCTTGGTCTTTTTCGCTCATCCGACGCTCCCTTCCAGTGATATGCCGACCAGCTTCTGTGCTTCCACCGCGAATTCCATCGGGAGTTGCTGCAGCACTTCCTTGCAGAAGCCGTTGACGATGAGCGACACCGCTTCGTCCTGCGGGATGCCGCGTTGCAGGCAATAGAAGAGCTGGTCCTCCGCAATCTTCGACGTCGTGGCTTCGTGCTCGATGCGCGCGGATTTGTTGCGGCTTTCGATATAGGGAACGGTATGCGCGCCGCACGCGCCGCCGATCAGCAGGGAGTCGCATTGCGTATAGTTGCGCGCCTTCTCCGCGCGCGGATGCACGCTGACGAGGCCGCGATAGGTATTCTGCGCCTTGCCGGCGCTGATGCCCTTGGAGATTATGCGGCTCTTCGTGTTCTTGCCCAGATGGATCATCTTGGTGCCGGTGTCGGCCTGCTGGAAATGATTGGCGATGGCGATGGAATAGAACTCGCCCACGCTGTCGTCCCCGCGCAGGATGCAACTTGGATATTTCCAGGTGATCGCTGAGCCGGTCTCAACTTGCGTCCATGAAATCTTGGAGCGCGCGCCGCGGCAATCGCCGCGTTTGGTAACGAAGTTGAAGATGCCGCCGACGCCATTCTCATCGCCGGGATACCAGTTTTGCACGGTGGAGTATTTGATCTCCGCCCCTTCCAGCGCCACCAGTTCCACCACGGCGGCATGAAGCTGGTTTTCGTCGCGCTTGGGCGCGGTACAGCCCTCGAGATAGGAAACGTAAGAGCCTTCATCGGCGATGATCAGCGTGCGCTCGAACTGCCCCGTCTCGCTGGCATTGATGCGGAAATAGGTTGATAGCTCCATCGGACAGCGAACGCCCTTGGGCACGTAGACAAACGTGCCGTCGGAGAACACCGCCGAATTCAGCGTCGCGAAGAAATTGTCCGACACCGGAACGACGGTGCCGAGATATTTCCGTACCAGCTCGCCGTGATCGCGGATGGCTTCGCTGATCGGGCAGAAGATCACGCCCGCCTCGTTCAGCTTTTCCTTGAACGTGGTGGCCACGGACACGGAGTCGAACACCGCATCCACGGCCACGCCCGCCAGCGCCATCTGCTCATGCAGCGGGATTCCCAGCTTCTTGTAGGTCTCCAGCAGTTTCGGATCGACTTCGTCCAGAGACTGCTTCTTCGGCGCCGTCTTCGGCGCGGCATAGTAATAGGCGTTCTGGTAGTCGATCTTCGGATAATGCAGGCGTGCCCAATGCGGTTCGCGCATTTCCTTCCAGCGCGCAAACGCCTTCAGGCGCCATTCCAGCATCCATTCCGGCTCGTTCTTCTTGGCGGAGATGAAGCGAACGGTATCTTCACTCAGCCCCTTCTTCGCGCGCTCCATCTCGATGTCGGTGACGAAGCCGTATTTATACTTCTCGCCGAGCTCGGCAATTTTCTCGCGGGTTTCGATCGCGGCCATCAGGCGGCTCCTCCCGCGGCGGCGAGCGCCAGCTTGCGGCCCATCAGCCGCTGCAGCGCGTGGATCAGCGCGTCGATGTCGGCCACGCCGTGCTCCGGCCCAAAGCTCACGCGCAAGGCGCAGCGCGCCAGGCTTTCATCCACGCCCATAGCTTCCAGCACATGGCTGGGCGACACCTTGCCGGACGAACACGCCGCGCCGGAACTGACGCAGATGCCGTCCAAATCCAGCGCCATCAGCGTGTTCTCCGCCTGAAGCTGCGGGATAGCGAAGCTGGATAGATTTTTCTGACGAACCTCATGCGTGCCGAACACCACCGCATTCGGCTCCATGTGGCGCAGGCACTCCTCGAAATAGGTGCGCAAGGTGCCGACATGTTCGCTCTCGGCATCGAAATTCGCCTGCAACGCGCGCGCGGCGGCGCCGAAGCCTGCAATACCGACGACGTTCTGCGTGCCCGCGCGGCGGCGCATTTCCTGCGATCCGTTGAACAGCGGCGCAAACACGGCGCCTTCACGCACGACAAGCGCGCCAACGCCCTGCGGTCCGCCAATCTTGTGCGAAGCGAGCGAAAGATAATCAGCACCCCATGCGGAGAAGCGGATGGGGCTGTAGCCGCTCGACACGCCGTCGACATGCAGCAGCGCGCCTTCGCCGCCTTCCTTGCGCAAAATGGCTGCAAGGCCGGCAATATCTTCGATCACGCCCGTCTCGTTATTCACAAACAGCAGCGAGACCAGAACCCGTCCCTTCCCGTTCATCAGCAAAGAGCGGAACGCGAGCGGATCGATGCGGCCATGTTCCGTCACCGGAATGACGGTGAGCACGAGCCCCGGCGTCCGCTCCGCAAGATCGCGTGCAACGCTCAGCGCGCTGTCATGCGCCGTCGCTGCCACGAAAAGGCGTGTGACACGGCTCTCCGCATCGAGCGCACCGGCAACAGCACCGCGCAGCGCCAGCGCGTTCGCCTCGGTACCACCGCTGGTGAAAATGACATCGCCCGGCTTGGCGCCGGCAAATGCCGCCACCTGCTCACGCGCATCCTCGACGAGTTTGCGCGTGGAACGGCCCGCCGTGTGCACGGACGACGGATTGCCCGAAAGCTCCATGGCGCGCAGCATCGCGGCCTTGGCTTCCGGGCGGAGTGGCGCCGTCGCGTTGTGATCGAAATAAATCATGACAACAAAACTCAGGCGGCCTGCGCCGCGTCATTCGCCTTTACATCATCCTGTTGATCGCCCTGCTTTAGTTCGCATGGCTTCGTGCGGCCCAAAATGCGCTTCTCCACCACATCCGCCAGCGTCACGGACGAAAGAAACACGTGGATCTGCCGGCCGAGTTCTTCCCACAGATCGTGGGTGACGCAGCGCGTCGTCGTTCCAGTGCAACCTTTCGGGCTGCCGGGGCGGCAGCGCGTGGCCGTGATCGGCTCGTCGACCGCCATGATGATGTCGGCGATACGGACTTCCGCCGACGGGCGCGAAAGACGGTAACCGCCGCCCGGACCACGCACGCTTTTCACAAGCGAGCCGCGCCGCAACTTCGCGAAGAGCTGTTCGAGATAGGACAGCGAGATTTCCTGGCGCTTGGCGATTTCCGCCAGCGAAACAGGGCGATCGTTCGCCTCATGCGCGGCCAGGTCGGCCATCGCCATTACCGCATATCGTCCCTTTGTGCTGAGTCTCATTTTCGACCTCCTGAGCCGAAAGCGCGCTTTTGGCTTGCTTTTTTGCCCCCCTGCCGTGGTAACAACGGGGCCAAGCCGGCGCGCGGACGGCAGTTTCTGCTGCGCTGCATATAGATTTCCTGAGCGCCACGGTCAAGAATTCGCCGCCATGCCCATTCGTCCGAAAAATAACTGTCTGAATTAAAAGGGATTTTTCGAGACCATCGCCATGCCAATTTCCGACTTCTGCTCTGCAATTTCCGCAAGCACCGAAAGACTCACCTAACATGCCTGACATCATTCTTCCGGGCCCGGCTGGGCGCATCGAAGTCCGCTATCAGCGCCAGAAAACGCCCGGCGCGCCGATGGCCTTGGTGCTGCACCCGCATCCGCAGTTCGGCGGAACGATGAACAACCCGCTGGTCTACGACCTCTTCCACATGTTCCACCGGATGGGTTGCACCACGGTGCGCTTCAACTTCCGCGGCGTGGGCCGAAGCCAGGGTACGTTCGATTCCGGCGCCGGTGAATTGTCCGATGCCGCTGCGGTGCTCGACTGGATGAACACGCTCTATCCCAATCCGTCCTTCGTCTGGGTGTGCGGTATCTCCTTCGGGGCGTGGATCGGCATGCAGCTTCTGATGCGCCGGCCGGAGATCACCGGGTTTATCTCCATTGCGCCGCCGGCGTCGATGTATGACTTCGCCTTCCTGGCACCCTGCCCCGCGTCCGGCCTCTTTGTGCATGGCACGAAGGACCAGGTGGTTCCCGAACCGGATGCGCAGAAGCTTGTCGATCGCATCTCCGCGCAGAAGGGCATCAAGATCGCTTACGAGAAGATCGAAGGCGCAAACCACTTCTTCGACAATCACGAAGCCGATGTGCTCGAAGCGGTCGAAGACTATGTGCACAAGCGCATGACCGGCCCGCGCGACGGACGCTGATCTGCGCCTCTATTTCTTGTGGAATTTACCGCCGCTCATCGCGCGCGCGACACCTGTGGTCGTTGGCAGGCTGAGCGGGAGCCCTTTGACCGAGCGCATGGCGAGATAGGCAAACGCCTCTGCCTCGATGAAGTCGCCGTTCCAACCAGCGTCTTCTGCTGCCATCACCGGCGCGTTCACGCGCGACCGCAACTCGCCCATGAGCACCGGATTGTGCCGCCCGCCGCCCATCACGACCCATGTCGTCGGTAGATCGGAGAAGTGTTCGCGCGCCCGGGCAATGGATGCAGCGGTAAACGCGGTAAGCGTTGCCGCGCCATCTTCCGGAGAAAGCCCGTTCACCGCATCGATCCCGAAATCGAGACGGTCCAGAGACTTCGGCGGCGTCTTTTCGAAAAATTCGCTGTCCAGCATTTCGGCGAGCGCTTCATCGTTCACGCGCCCCGCACGCGCCAGCGCACCATGCTCGTCCACCGGCTTTTTCGTATGCTGCATCGCCCAATCGTCGATCGGCGCATTGCCGGGCCCGGTATCGAAGGCGAGAACGTCCTCGCCATTTATATAAGTGACGTTCGCGACACCGCCGATATTCACGAAAACAAGCGGCGGCTGCAGCGCGATCTTTTTCGCATTGCGCGCCAGTACCGCGTGATAGAGCGGCACCAGAGGCGCCCCCTGCCCGCCTGCCTTTACATCGGCCGAACGGAAATCATTGACGACGTCGATGCCGGTCAGCTTCGCCAGCAATGCGCCGTCTCCGATCTGCCATGTCCAACGCTGCGCCGGTCGATGCAGGATCGTCTGGCCGTGAAAGCCAATCAGCGCGGCATCTTGCGCGCGCAACCCGGCCTTCTGCAGAAGCGCTTTCACCGCGTCGCCATGCGCCTCGGTCACCCGCCGTTCGGCATCGCGGATGGCGTATGGCACCGGTGCACCGGCAGCCACGCCCTTCGCTTCTTCCAGTGCTTCGCGCAGCATGGCGCGGGTTTCGGGATCGTAAGGCACAGCAAGCGCCGGTCCCGGCACGGCAATGTCTTCGCCGTCCGTTTCCAGAAGGGCGGCATCGATGCCGTCCAGAGACGTCCCGCTCATCAACCCGATGACTTTTTGAACCTCTGCCATCCGTGCTACAGACCCGCCTCTTCCATTCAAGAGTGCATATCATGTCCGGCGCCGGTCACAGCTTCAAATCCGACTTCCTCCGCACCTTCGTGGAGCGCGGGGCCTATTACGACTGCTCCGCACCGGAAGACCTGGATGCGCTGTTCCAGAAAGAGCGTGTGACGGCCTATATCGGGTTCGATTGCACCGCGCCCAGCCTGCATGTCGGCAATCTCGTTCAGCTCATGACCTTGCGCCGCCTGCAGCAGGCAGGGCATCGCCCCATCCTGCTCATGGGCGGCGGCACGACCAAGGCGGGCGATCCGTCGGGCAAGGACGAGACGCGCCTTATCCTCACGACGGAAAAAATCGAAGAAAACAAGAATGCGATCGTGGCCGGCGTCAGGCACCTGCTGAAGTTCGGCGACGGACCGACGGACGCCATGCTGGTCGACAACGCGGAATGGCTCGACAAGCTCGAGTACATTCCGTTCCTGCGCGAGGTGGGAAAGCATTTCTCGGTCAATAGAATGCTGACCATGGAAAGCGTGAAGCTGCGGCTCGATCGCGAGCAGCCGCTCTCCTTCCTGGAATTCAACTATTCGCTCATGCAGGCTTACGATTTCGTAGAACTGCACAAGCGCTATGGTTGCCGCTTGCAGTCGTCCGGATCGGACCAGTGGGGAAACGTCGTTTCCGGGATCGATCTTGGCCGCCGCATGGAAAACGTGCAGCTGTTCGGCCTTACGACTCCGCTGATCACGACATCTTCCGGCGCCAAGATGGGCAAAACGGCTGCCGGTGCGGTGTGGCTGAACGCGGAGCAGAAGTCGCCCTATGACTACTGGCAATTCTGGCGCAATACGGAAGACAAGGATGTCGGCCGTTTCCTGCGCCTCTTCACCGACATGCCGCTGGGCGAAATCGCCCGCCTCGAAAACCTCGAAGGCGCAGAGCTGAACGACGCCAAAAAAATCCTCGCCACCGAAGCGACGACGATCCTGCATGGTCGCGCAGCGGCCGAAGCCGCAGCCGAAACCGCGCGCAAGGCCTTTGAAGAAGGCGCAGCGGCGGAAGGATTGCCGACCGTGGAAGTTCCTAAGGGCGAATTCCCGATGGGCGTTCTGGCGCTGGCGGTCAAAGCCGGTGTGGCGTCATCCAACGGCGAAGCCCGCCGCCTGATCCAGAACAACGGCTTGAAGATCAACGACACAGCCGCGAACGATCCGGCGGCGAACGTTTCCGCGAGCGATGTTTCTTCCGCCGGCGCCATTAAGGTCTCCAGCGGAAAGAAGAAGCACGTGCTGGTGAAGCCCGTTTGATCTATTCGGGCTGCTGCGGCGACGCTGGCGCCGGCTTGCCATTGGTGGGTTGCGGCGGCTGTTGCTGCACAGGCTGTTTGCCGACGGCTGTCGGCGCAGGCTGTTGTTGAGCGGGCACCGGCGCAACAGGCATCGAGCCTTCAAAAATCCTGCGGAAGATTCCGGGTGCAAGCGCTGACAGCGGATTGACGCTCAGGCTTGGCTGATCCGCATCGCCCGACACGCTGTATGTCATGCCGATGATACCCTCGCCCTTCTTGGAGACCAGAACATCGCCGAGAAGCGGGATGGCGCCCAGCACGGAATTCAACCCGTAGACAGGCGCCAGCGTTCCCTTGAGCGCAATCTGGTTATGGGCGCGGTCGATATAGCCATCGGCCGTGATGCCGATGGCCGGCCCCGCCGCACGCGCATCGTGAATGGTGATCGCATCGTTCTGCGCACGGAACGGCACTTCCATCTTGTCGAAGCTAATGCCCCCGCCCTGCAACAGATCGCTAATTCCACCGAGCGATCCTGCCGCGAACAGCCGTGCGAGGAATGGCTGGTCGGTCACTTTGAAGTCGCGGATCGTCAATTTGCCCGCGTAGTCCAGCGGCGCCTTGTTCTTGGCGGCTTCGACCGGCGAAAGCGTGGCGCTCAGATTGAGCGCACCGCCCTTCATGCTACCGAAACCGAAGAGGCCTTTGACAAGCATCCCGGCATCATCTGCAGTCAATGTTACTTGCCGCCCGCTCGCGGAAGGCGTGATGGCGCCGGTGATTTTTCCCTTGCCCAACACACCGGACAACGAAAGCGACTGCGGGCTTGTGCCCGTGCCCGCCGTGTCCAGCGAGAACGATGTCATGGATACGTTCTGGCGCATCGCCACGCGATCCAGCTGCACCGAATAGCGGAACGGCGAATTGTCCGGAGCCGCCTTGGTGTCGTTCGCTTGTGAAGCCTTCCGCCGGCCGAGCCCGGTGCCGTCTGCGGAGCGTCCGCGCACATTCACATCTAGGCCACCCGCCGCAGTATCGGAATAGACCACCGCGAAATCATTCAAGGCGCCGGCACGCACTTGTGGAAGATCCACACGCGCAAGGTCGCCGTTCTGCCCGAACGTCACCGTGCCGTGCACGTTCAGCGACGCGCCGGTGATCGTCATGGTCTCGCTCTTGATGGAGCTGTCCTTGTCGAACTGCGCATTCACCTGCGCGGAGGCGGGCGTTCCCGGCGCCTTGTGGTAATTGACAATGTCCATCGCGATGGTCGTCGGCGTCAGGTCCATGGTCATGTTCGCACGGCGAAGCGATCCGCGATGACCGTATATCTGGGCGGTGACCAGCACGGGCCCCGAGATCAGATCGCCGACATGGAAATTGAGCGCGTCGCGCGTCGTCTCGTCGATCAATCCCTTCGCCAGTATCGTGCTTGTAATGTCACCCTTGGCATTGAAGTCCTCGACCCAGTCGACGTTCAACGGACCGCCGCCGAGCGAGACCGTTCCATAAGCCCGCAGCTTGTCGTTCGTCACTTCGAAATTGACCGCGCCGTTCGAGATCCTCGTGTGCGGCCCGAGCGCAATCGCAAATTGCTGCGTCGCCAATTTTGCGGAGATGCCCACATCGTCGGTACTGAGATCGCGCAATGTCGGGACCTTCACGTTGAGGTCTCCGGTCGCCGTGCCCTTTGCGGACACCGGATCGATATGAAAGCGGGTCGGATATTGCAGAGGTTTCTGATCAAGCAGCCTTAGCAGGTCCGGCACGGAACCCGAGATCTTGGCATCGATCGTGGCCACTGTGCCGTGCTTGTGCAGCTCAGGGATGACAACCGTGCCGCCGCCAATCGTGATGGGCCCGACATTGCCCGACTCGATCGTCGCATTGAACGTGTCGCCCGTCAGTCGCGCCGTTCCGCGCACATTCGTCAGCGGCGACATGCCGTCGATATAGGTGACCGTCGCACCGGACATCGGCACGGACAGATTCATCGCGTCTTCCGGAAGCGCCGGCTGATCGAGCGCGCCGGTCTTGATGTCGACATGAACGCCGATCGGGCCGACATGGCCTGCGGAAATATTGCTGCTCACCCATTCGCGCGCGCCTTCGCCGACATGCAGCGGCCAGTAGTGCAGAAGGTCCCGCAGGCTCATTGCCGCGATACTTCCATCGGCAGCAACCGCCGGCGAGGTGTTGTCGCTGAGCGTGACCGCCGCCTTGAATAGCGCATTCATGGGCCCGCCGGTAATGGCGAGCTTTTCGATGTCGACCTTCTTTTCCGCCGGCGTGTATACCGCCTGCATCATGATGCGGCCCAGCGTGACTGACTGCGTGACCACGCCCGGCAAATTCACCGAGAAACGATCAGCGTCGAGGTTCAGCGTCGCCGTCTGCATGACGTTGTTGGCGTCGAAATTCAGCTGTCCGCGCCCGGTCATGTGTGCGCGTGCGTGATCGCCTTCGAGAGATGCATCGTCCACGAGCAATCTACCCGTTTGTCCGTCGTAGCGCGCCACAAGTCTCAGCGAACGCACCTTCAGCGGCGTGCCCAGGCCGTTGATTGCGCCTTTCGCGCCGATCCCCAGATCGGCGTAGCGCAGCCGCGTGCCGTGCTCCATCACGAACGAGCCGCTGATGTCCGCGTTGAGGGCGAATGGCGCGAGGAAAGAAAAAGTCTTCGCGTTGCGCGCCAGAGCGGAAAGGCTGAGATTGGTGAAGCTCGCATCGCCGGTAACGCTGCCGCCGCTATCGCGCGGCAACTTTACATTCGCGATGAGGTGCGCCGGATGCCCGGAAATCTCGATCTGGGCATCGATGTTCGTATCGATCGCGGCCGGTGCGCTGGGCAAGCCCGCGCCGGTCGCGATCTGTATGTTGGCGTCTGGCGAAACCAGAAAGGCGCCCGTCCGTTCGTCGAAGAACGCCAGCCTTGCGTGCCGCACAGCGAAGCTTTCAAGCGACGACGGCCCGCCCTGTGCCTTGGAGATCGCCTCGCGTATGCGTTCCAGCACATTGTTGTCCGTAACATTGCGCTCGACGCCGAGGCGCAACGTGCCGTCTTTCGCACGCACGAGCGTGAGCTGCATGCCAACCAATGCGATACGCTTGACTTCAATATGCCCGTGCAGGAACGGACCAGCGGCGAGATCGACTTCCGCTTTCGGCGCCTGTGCGATGATGCGCTGCTGGCTGTCGAGAACCCGCGCGCCCAGGACGACAAGGTTGATGCGGTGCTCTTCGCGCGACCATTCGATTGCCGCCTGATCGTAGCCAACCGCCAGACCCGGCAAGGCTTCCGATATCGCCTGCGCGACGTCGCTGTTGAACGGGCCGAGCGAAATCGGGCCGATCAATACGCGCACAACCGCGCCCACGACGAAGAACGCCATGGCGACGACGATCCCGGCCAGCGTGAGGCCGGCCATGCGGATATGTCCGCGATATGGCTCCAGTACCCGGCGCACAGGCATCAACTGCCTGCGGCAGGCATCGGCCCACGATTGAAGCAATGTGAGAACGTCGTCCAATGGGCGGTCCTGTTTTATTCTCGCCTGCGAGTTGATCCCGCCGACGTGCCCACCTCTTGCGCCGGTTCGCTTATCAGCTTATCGCCTAACGGTTATTTCCGGTAAACGCCAGATTTGCACGCGAGCTGCCGGTAGGGGATTTGCGTATGGCCAAAGAACTCGCGCCTGGCGATAAGGCTCCCGCGTTCCGGGTGCCGACCGACACCGGCGACGCTGTCTCTCTCGCCAGCCTCAAGGGCCAGCCCTTCGTGCTCTATTTCTACCCCAAGGACGATACCTCTGGTTGCACCAGGGAGGCTGTCGCCTTTTCCGAGGCCAAGCGGAAATTCGCCGCGGCGGGTGTGGAAATTGTGGGCATTTCCAAGGATTCCGTCGAATCCCACGCAAAATTTAGGAAAAAGTATACCTTAAAGATTACATTGGGGTCCGACTCTGAGTTGAAGGTCGCCAACGCCTATGGTGTCTGGATTGAGAAAACGCTCTACGGCCGTCGCTACATGGGCGTGGACCGGGCGACGTTTCTGGTCGACGCGAAAGGCGTCATTCGGGAAATTTGGCGCAAGGTCAAAGTCCCCGGCCATGTCGACGCCGTGCTGAGTGCGGCGAAATCCCTATGACGCAGAAGAAATCCCCTTTCCGGCCAACATTAACTGCCAGATCGCTTTTCTGGACTAAGAGCTTGATCGGTCGGCCAGAAGCAGGTGAAATGCGGGCTTCTGGGGTTGGCGCAAAAGACGCCGAAAAGGGAAGTTCCGGTATGGCCGAGGGTCTGATCGACCGCGTCTGGGCGTGGCTTCACGCTACGTTTCCCGAGCGTCAGATCTACATCCGCAGCGATGGCCGCGTTCAGTTCTTCACGTTCGGCGCAACGCTGCAGGCCACGCTTTCCGGCCTCGCGCTGATCTTCCTCGGCTGGGTCGCTTTCGCTTCCGTCAACGTGATCTTCAAGGACCGCATCATCGCGGCGAAAGATCATCGCTATCAGTCGATGCAATCGACATACGAAAACCGCGTCGCAGACCTCCAGCTTTCTTACGATGAACTGAACAACGCGCTTGTCGGCGCGGAAGACCATTTCAAAAGCGTCGCGGACGAACTGCAGACAAAGCAGCAGACCGTCGCCAAGCTCCTCAGCCGCAAAGAGAAGGTCGATTCAACCTTCCAGAGCCTCGAAGGACATCAGGTCGGTCCGTCGAGCGATGATATTGCGCAATCGCCGAATGCCGGCGCAGGTACCGACAGCGTCGGCAGCGATGATGCGGCGAGTGGCGGCTCGCAGCTGAACGTCATGCCGGAAGCGCCGCGGCCTCAGCCGCGCACGGCCAAGCCGGTCAAGGCAAGCTTCCTTGACGACGCCGTTGGCAAGCTTGCGGGCGTGATTTTCCATAGCGCGCCAAAAGCCCGACTGATGCCGTCTGCGGCTGTCATGAAGAATCCGGTGTTCCGCGCTTTGGCCGAACAGACGGAACGGGTGCGCAAAATGAGCGCCAATGAAACGGCCCTGCTCATTGGCGTCGATCACCAGGTGACAAGCCGCATCGCCATGCTGGAAACGGTGATCCGCCGCGTGGGCATGAACCCGGACGTGTTTGAGCAGCAAAAGGGTATCGGCGGTCCTGACGAGCCGCTCGGAGAAATGCATATCGACGGCATTTCCGACCGCAAGTTCATCGCGGCTTATGTATCGGCCGGCGCGCATGGCGAAGAACTGGGCGAGTTGTTTTCCGGCCTTCGTCACATTCCGCTGACCACGCCGGTCCACGGTCCGAATTATGAGATCACCAGCGGCTTTGGCGGCCGCGTTGACCCCTTCACGCGCCATGTTTCCTTCCATCCGGGCATCGACTACGCCGGACCGTGGGGCTCGCCGATCGCGGCGACTGCGCCCGGCACGGTGGTTTTCGCAGGCCCCCGCGGCGGTTACGGAAATATGGTGGAAATTGACCATGGTTATGGAATCCACACCCGCTATGGCCATATGTCAGCTATCCTTGTTCATGTCGGCCAGAAAGTTTCCAAGGGCTCGTTTGTTGGAAAACTCGGATCCACCGGACGCAGCACGGGACCTCATGTGCACTACGAAGTGTGGCTGGCCGACGTGGTGAGAAATCCGAAGAGTTTCATCGAGGCGGGCCGCAATGTTCTCCAGTAAGAGTAAAGACACCGACGCCGCGGCTTCCGCCGCCCCCCAGGTCAAGCGCTCCGCGCGATCCGCAGCCCCTTCGATCATCAGCAGCGACCTCGTCGTCAACGGAACACTCACCTCGACCGGCGACATTCAGATCGACGGGCGCGTTGAAGGCGATGTTCGCAGCGCCGGCCTCGTCATCGGGGACAAGGCGTTTATCCAGGGCGAAGTCCTTGCTGAAGACGTGACCGTGCGCGGCCGCGTTCAGGGCGGTATCCGTGCGCGCAAGGTCCTGCTCTGCGCGACCTCGCATGTCGAGGGCAACATTCTTCACGAGGCATTCGCCGTCGAAGCGGGCGCCTTCTTCGAAGGAAATTGCCGTCATTCCGACAATCCCCTCTCGGAAGAATCCCGCCAGGGGCAGTCTTATCAGAGCAAGCCTGTGGCCCCGCCGCAGTCCGCATCGGCTTCCGCTGCGCCGGCTCCCGCCGCGCCCATCAACACCATCAAGCCGGCAGAGCCGCCGCGTCCGGCGCCCGCCGCGACGTTTCAACCGCTGAAAAGCAACGGCTGAACTCGAATTCGACTATGTCCGGAACGCCCCGCTGCTCCTGAGCAGCGGGGTTTTTCGTGACCGCGCCCGGCCGCTGGAACGGGCATGGCGGTAAAGCGTTCTCTCGCAAGCGTGCTACAAAACCGGCGCGCATCCGCGGGGAGACTCACATGCCTGTCACCACAGTTCTGAGCGACGAAGGTGCTGCGACCATCGTCAGCAGCGGCAACGACGACAACGGCGTTTTTGCGCATCGATTTTCGTGGAGCGCGGCGATCGCCGGAGCGTTTTTCGCCACGGCGGTGACATTCTTCCTGCTCGCTCTCGGATCCGGCTTCGGACTTGCCCTTGTTCCGGCCGCGCATGTGACCAAGCCCACCTTCCTCACGCTCGGCGCCATCTATTTCCTCGTCGCGCAGGCATTCGGCTTCGCGGCGGGCGGGCATCTGGCGGGCCGGCTGATCGGCCCTGCGCCCGAAACAGCGAAGGAAGAGGAATTCCGTTCGGCCGCGCATGGCCTGGTGGTTTGGGCGCTCGCGGTCGTCGCGACTGCGGCGCTTATCGCGGTGGGAGCTTTGGCAACGGGATCGTCGGCGATCGCGGTTGCGGCTTCGTCGAGCAAACTCGGCAATCAGCCAGCCGCCATGTCGAACGACTATGTCGGCTATTGGGTGGACATGCTGTTCCGTCCGGGGCCGAACCCTTCGCAGGCGTGGCTCGAAGGCACGCAATTCGCCCAGGCGGACAGCACCACTGCAACCGACGCGTCTCCGCAAGACCAAACGTCTCAGCCCGTGGCCCCGGCTGACGCGACCACTTCGTCATCTACCAATAGTTCGGCAGCGCCCGGCGGATCATCTTCGGTAACTCTCGATCCGGGACCGCAGGCAACGCCCTCTTCCGCGACACCGCAAAGCCCGTCGCGGATGGCACCCAAAGACACCTTCATCCCGCCGGAGCAGACCGGATTCACGCCGCCGGCGAGCCTTCATGCGGACAAGGCGGAAGCCGCGCGGATCTTCACCGTGGGCATGGCGAACGGCGCGCGCCTCAACCAGTACGACAAGGATCGCATCGCGGGCCTCGTTGCGCAGGATACGGGTCTGCCGATGGCATCGGCGCAACGTCGCGTGGATAATGCCGAGGCGCGGATCCATGGCGACACGGTCCAGGCGGAAGAGACCGCGCGCAAAATCGCGAGCTATGCGGCACTTTGGATCGCGGCTTCGCTTCTCTTCGGCGCCATCGTCTCTGCAGCGGCAGCGATGTCGGCGCGCTGGGAAGATGATGCCATCACCTTCGGCTGGCCGCGCCGGGAGCCGAACTAGCCGGCGCGCGATCAGTCGAGGTCTTCGATCTTCTCTTTCGGCTTGCCGCCGACTTCCTGCGCCAATGCGGCGGCCATGAAAGGATCGAGATCGCCGTCGAGGACATCCTGCGGCAGCCGGCTTTCAACGCCGGTGCGCAAATCCTTCACGAGCTGATACGGTTGAAGCACATAAGAGCGAATCTGGTGGCCCCACCCGATCTCGCTCTTCTCGCCGATGAAAGCGCCGGTTTCCGCTTTCTTCTTCTCCAGTTCGATCTCGTAGAGCCGCGAGCGCAACATGTCCCAGCAGATCGCGCGGTTCTGATGCTGCGATTTCTCGGTCTGCGACGACACCGCGATGCCGGTCGGCAGATGCGTGATGCGCACCGCGCTTTCGGTCTTGTTGACGTGCTGGCCGCCGGCGCCCGACGCGCGAAAGACGTCCACGCGCACATCCTTTTCCGGAATGTCGATCTCAATCGATTGGTCGATCACCGGATAAACCGTCACCGATGAAAAGCTGGTGTGGCGGCGCGCGTTGGAATCGAAGGGCGAGATGCGCACCAGCCTGTGCACGCCCGCTTCCGTCTTCAGCCAGCCATAGGCGTTCTCGCCCTTCACCAGCAATGTCGCAGACTTGATGCCCGCGCCCTCGCCCATGCTTTCTTCGATGAGCTGCAGCTTGTAACCGTGCCGTTCCGCCCAGCGCGTGTACATGCGGAACAGCATCTCGGCCCAATCCTGGCTTTCGGTGCCGCCCGCGCCGGCGTGGATTTCGATATAGGTATCGTTGCCGTCCGCTTCGCCCGACAGCATCGATTGCAGGCGAAGATCTTCGGCGCGCTTGGAAAGCGCTTCGACAGCCTTCTCGGCGTCGGCGATCATCGCAGCGTCGTTCTCCGCCTCCGCCATTTCAAGCAGGCCGACGGCATCGTTCAACTCGTTGTCCAGGCCTCTCACCGACGCGACGGACTGATCAAGCTTCTGCCGCTCGCGCATGAGCTTCTGCGCAGCCTGCGGGTCATTCCAGATCGAAGGATCTTCGGCGCGCGCGTTCAGTTCATCGAGGCGGCGTAGAGCGTTGTCCCAGTCAAAGATGCCTCCTCAGCAGGTCGATGGCCTGCTTGATTTCGTCGGCGGTGCGCTGGATTTCAGGACGCATGGCGTTCTCTTTGCGGAATGTGCGCTGATATAGGGGCGCCGGCGCGCGGCGTAAAGCCCTCAACGGCCTGGCTTCTGGCCCAGCGAAAACAGGTTTTCATCGCCCAGCTCCGCGGCGCGGCGGCGCTCCAGTTCCTGCGTGTAGCGCCGCAAGGCATACGCCTCGGTCAGGAAACCGACGACGCGTGGATCGGCGCGCGCCGACAACACCGGAAGCGCTTCTGTTTGCGTCTGATCGAAACGCGCCAGCGCCGTGCGGACGTTTTCCGATGGCAACAAGAATACCGCCTTCTTGCCGGCCAGATCCGCCACCACCGTGAAGTCCAGCGCGTCGTCGATCTGCGGATCGTGCACTGTCAGCATGTCGATCTCGCCGACATATCGTCCGTCGGGATCGACGGCATAGACGTTCTTGATCGCGCCCACGGGATACTTGGCGCGTAGCGCGCGCAGGCTCATGTCGCTGCGGACCAGCTTCGGATCGCTGCGCATCATGCGCGCAACGGTCAGATCGCTGATCCAGCCCACGTCATGCGCGCCCCGGATTCCGAGACCCCGAACGTGGAAGCGCCAGGTCGAGAAGGAGTATCCGAACGTCAGCCGCACGATGGTCGACGCTGTGATGACGCCGGTGAGGACGCCAAGCGTCACGGGAAAGTCGCCAGTCGCCTCGAGTACGAGAAACACCATCGTCAGCGGCGCGCCGACAATCGCCGCCGCCACCGTTCCCATGCCGACCAGCAGGAACGCGTGCTGCTGCCCCGCGAGACCAGGAACGAACGGCGACAGGCTTTGCACGAAAACACCGCCGAACAGCGCTCCGAGGAAGAGGGACGAACTGAACAGACCGCCGCGGAATCCGGAGCCCACCGAAACCGCCGACGCAACGAGTTTCGCGACCAGCAGCGCCGCAAGCGGCAAGAGCGCCCAGCGCATGTCGAAATGATACTGGATCGCGCCATGGCCGCTGCCGAGCACTTGCGGAAATTCCCATGCGATAACGGACAGAACGATGCCGCCCACGAAAGGGCGCAGCCATTCCGGCACGTCGATGGCGCGCAAGCCGCGCTCGGCCCACGTCACCGCCTGCATGGCCACGATGCTCACGCCTGCCGCCAGGACACCCATGACGAGAAACAATCCGTAGCTGCGCGTGTCCAGCAGCATCGGTCCCGTCAGGTTGAAAAGCGGCTCCGGCCTGTTCAGCGCACGCTGAGTCAGTGTTGCGCAGACGGAAGCCACCGCTACCGGCGCGAGCGCGCGGGGCATGTAACTTCCAAGGATCAGCTCGAAACCGTAGAACGCGCCGGCCAGCGGAGCATTGAACGCAGCCGCGATCGCAGCGGCGGCCCCGGCTGTCACGAAAATGCGCTGGTCCTCGCGGCGCAAGCGGAACTGGCGTCCGAAGCGTGAGAACAGCGCCGCGCCCAATTGGCTGTACCCCGCCTCCATGCCGAGCGATGCGCCCGATGCGTTGGAAACGACGGTCATCGTGGTGAGGCGAATGGAATCGAACAGCGACATCCGCCCGCCGAAGAGCGCGTTGGCTTCCACCGGGTCGACGATCTCGGTCGTCCGGTAGCGCCGCACCAGCCAAGCGCCGACGCCCAGTATCAAGCCACCAATGGCCGGCACAAAGATCAGCCGCCAGTGGTCGGTCGCCGTGCCCATGCTGAGCAGGACATGCTTGGGGAGATTGAAGGCAAGCTTGTGCGCCAGATCGACGAAGAGATGCAGGTAATTGGTGACGCCGCCGACGAATGACCCCACCAGGGCACAGGCGACGATCTGGGCCATCTCGTTTGAGCGCAGATCCCTTTGCGTATTGGCGAACAGCACGCGCCAGCGCCGCTGCAGGTATTTCCACCGCAGCGTCCATCGCGAAATCGGTTCAGCCTGCTCGGCCTGCATCCTTGCTCCAGCGGTGGCGTAACACGTTCCTAGCGCGCACCGCTGAAAAATGCATGGACAAATCGAGCAAAAGCGTGGCGCTACGGTGCGCCGATTTCACGCTGGCTTATTCTGGCGGGGAGAATTTGATCTGGATGCTCGTCCAGGAGTCGACAGCCTGACCATCCTTCGTGCCGGGCACGAATTTCCAGCCAAGGACGGCATTGGCCGCCGTCGTGTCGAGATCCGCATAGCCGCTGGATTGGCGCAGCGACACCCTGTTCACCTTGCCGTCGGCCCCAACAAGCGCCGAAATCACCACCGCGCCGCTCTCGCGCGTGGGCAGCGCCGTGGCCGGATAGGCGGGCATCATGTTGCCTCCGGTCGCGTCGACACGGGGTTTTGTCTCATCCGCCAAGGCGGGACTGAGCGACGACAGGCTCACTGTGGCTGCGGCGAATGCGGCGAAAATGACGGTCTTGCGAGTCATGCGAGAAATCTCCCCAAGGCAACGGACAGATGTTACCCCCCAAACCGGGAGTGCCAACTCGCAGCTGCGTGAACAGCGGTCAAAAATTCGTGCGCAGGCGAAAAACTCAGTAAAGCCCGCCCGTTCCCTGATCGACGTCCGACGCCGGCCCCTTGCCTTGCGGGCTGAGATTGTTGGAGGCGTCGGTGACCGCGATGCCGGGCTCGGTGCCGGCCTTGAAGGCTTCCAGAATCGTGGTCGGCGAACCCTGCGAGGCCGGTTCGCCCGATATGCGATTGACCGGCACAAGATCGATGCCCGCCGGCACGCGGAACGGCGTCGCCGGCTCGTTTTCCAAAGCGCCCTTCATGAAGTCGCGGAAGATCGGAGCTGCGGCCGTGGCGCCCTGTTCGTAGCGTCCCAGGGTCCGCGGATTGTCGAAACCGACGAACACGCCGCACGCCAGATCCGGCGAGAAACCGACGAACCAGGTGTCCTTGGAGTCGTTGGAGGTACCGGTCTTGCCAGCGAGCGGCTTGCCGACGGAATTGACGACCTTGCCGGTGCCGTATTGAACGACGCCTTCCAGCAGCGAGACGATCTGGTACGCCGTGCGCGGATCGATGATCTGCTGGCGGGTATCGGGCAACAGCGGTTCCGGCTGATTGTGCCAAACCGGCGTGTTGCAGCCCTGGCAATCGCGCGGATCGTGCCGGTAGACGTCCTTGCCGTTGCGATCCTGAATGCGGTCGATCAACGTCGCGTCGATCTTCTTTCCGCCGTTCACGAACTCGGCATAGCCCGTCGTCATGCGCATCAGCGTCGTTTCATAGGCGCCGATGGAATTGGAAAGATAAGCCGGCAACTTGTCGTACACGCCAAAGCGGATCGGATACTGCACGACCTTGTTCATTCCCACGGCCGCGGCCAGGCGAATGGTCATCAGGTTGCGCGACAGGACGATACCGCGGCGAAGCGTTGCCATGCCGAGGAAATGCTTTTCGAAGTTCTTCGGCGTCCACATCGGCAGGCCCGGGCCCTGCGGCAGGGACACGGGCGCGTCGAGAACCTTGCTCACCGGCGTGTAGCCATTGTCGAGCGCGGCCGCATAGACGAAGGGCTTGAACGATGAACCCGGCTGGCGCTTGGCCTGCATCGCACGGTCGAATTGGCTCGACGCATAGGAGAACCCGCCGGACATGGCGAGCACGCGGCCGGTATGCGGATCCATCGCCACGATGGCGCCGTTCACTTCCGGTACCTGGCGAAGACCATAGCTTCCGTTCTTGTCGATAGGCTCGACGTAAATCACATCGCCGATCTTCACGACGTCCTTCGGACCGGTCGGCGCCGCGCCGACGGATGCGTTGCGCTTGATCTCCGGGCGCGCCCAGCTCAATTCGCTGAACGGGATCGTACCGCGCGCTCCATTATCGAGGCCGATATCGACCGACCTGTCGTCGCCATAGCCCAGCACCACGGCGACATGCCATGTGTCGATGCCGGACTGGTTGCCTGCGCTCTTGAGCGCGCTCTTCCAGTCGCCGTCCACGCTGATGTTGCTCACGGCGCCGCGCCAGCCATGGCGGTGGTCGTAGCGCACCAGGCCCGCGCGCAACGCGTTCACCGCATAGTTCTGCAAGCGCGAGTCCAGCGTGGAGCGCACCTGCAAGCCGCCGTCGTAGAGCGCGTGCTGGCCGTATTTGGAGTAGAGGATGCGCCGAACCTCTTCCACGAAGTAGTCGGCGTCTTCCGCCTGAATGCCCAGGGGCCGCATCTGCGTATCGAGAGGTTCTTCGAGAGCGGCATCGCGCTGCGCGCGCGTGATGTAGCCGTTGTCGTACATCTGCCCGATCACCCAGTTGCGGCGATCGAGTGCAGCTTTCCGGTGGAATCGCGGATCGTAGTTCGACGGCGCTTTCGGCAAGGACGCCAGGAACGCGACTTCCGCAACATCGAGCTGGTCCAGCGACTTGCCGAAATAATTCAGCGATGCCGCGCCGACGCCGTAGGAGTTCTCGCCGAGGAATATTTCGTTGAGATAAAGCTCGAGGATCTTCGACTTCGAATATGTCGCGTCGATGCGGATGGCGAGGATCGCCTCCTTGATCTTGCGGGAGAACTTCACCTGCGCATTCAGCAGCATGTTCTTGGCAACCTGCTGCGTGATGGTGGACGCGCCCTCAAGACGCCGGTGCTCCAACACGTTCACGACGTCTTTCGCCGCGGCACGCATGATGCCCGAGGGGTCGATGCCCGGATGGCTGTAGAAGTTTTTGTCTTCGGCGGAGGTGAACGCTTCGATCACCAGTTTCGGCACGAAGGCGATCGGAATGAAGATGCGGCGTTCGCGGGCGTACTCGCCCAGGAGATCGCCGTTACTGGCGTAGACGCGCGTGGTCACGGGCGGCTGGTAGTTCTGCAGCGTCTCGACGCTCGGCAGATCGCGGCTGAGCGAATAGATGTAACCCAGAAGCACCAGGACGCCGACGAGCATCAGGCTCCCGAGCGCGATCCCTGAATAGATGAAGATACGCCGATACATTCCGTTTACTGCGGCCCTTCCCCGAACCCCGATAAATAAACCTTATTATGACGACAGCATGGCACGCCGTCACTCCGCGGCATGGGTGCCGCCCGACAAGGTCCTTCCGGCCGAAACCTGGCCGAAGTTCTGGTCTACCGCATCGGCAAGCGCTTTTGCCACACCATTCCGCCAGCTGGCGCTATGCATTTGGCGGCAATCCTCAGCATTCGACAGATAGCCAAGTTCCACCAGCACCGCCGGCACGTCGGGCGCCTTGAGCACAACCAGCGCGCCGGAGCGATGGGGCGTTCGCGGCAGAACGTCCGTCGCGCCGGAAAGCTTGGAGACGACGGTTTCCGCGAAGCGTGACGAATGGTTCATCGTATCGCGCTGCGCCAGATCGATGAGGATGTGAGAGACGGAGTTGTCCTGCCCGGTGAGGTCCACGCCGGCAATGATATCGGACTGGTTTTCCTTGCGGGCCAGTGCTGCGGCTTCTCTGTCGGAACCCTTCTCGGAGAGCGTGTAGACCGACGCGCCGGTCACATCGGGGTTGGGATTTGAATCGGCGTGGAGCGAGATGAACAGATCCGCGCCGAAACTGCGGGCGATGGCGACGCGCTGGCGCAGCGGGATAAAGGTGTCGGTATCGCGCGTCAGATGAACGGCATAGCCGCGGCGGCGCAATTCGGCGCCCAGGCGCTTGGCTTCGTCCAGCACCAGGTCCTTTTCCATCATGCCGTCGATGCCGACCGTGCCGGAGTCGATGCCGCCATGCCCGGCGTCCACAACGACCACCTTTCGCGCGGAGGATTTGCGGCCCAGGGGCACCTCTTCGGGTACGACATCTTTATCCTTGAGATCGGAGGGCCATCCGGCCAACCGCTCGAATTTCGACTGCGGGATGGGGAAAAGATCGATCACCACCCGATACCCAAAGCCATCGGAAGGCGGAAGGATCAGGGGCTCGGCCACGGTGACCGGCATATTGAGATCGAGCACGAAACGCGCATTTCCGGGCCGGAACAGGCCGTAGCGATAGCTATGGATCGCACCGTTGCCTGTCGGCTTCTGGGGCCCGTTTATGCGCCACAGCACGTCGGGCATGTCGATGACCACGCGATTGGGACTGGTCAGCGTGAAAACGCGCAGCTTCACCGGATCGGAAAGTTCGATGACGAAGCGTGTCCGGTCCTCGTGCTCGCCGATCCGGACGCTCATCACCATGGGCTCCGCCGACGCCGCGAGTTTCGCGATCGGGTCGGCCGGCTGTTGGGGGTGCGCTGGTGCGGCGCTCGGGCTGGGGGGAAACCATTGTCCCTGGTCCGGGACAGAGGCGGTTTCCGGCGACAACCGGGCCGGTTTGTCTTTTGGGGTCGGTTCCGGCAGCCGGCCGGGGGCATAGGCCCGGTGTTTGACGGGCGCCGGCAGGTTGCCCTGGGCCAGCGCAAAACCCGCGCAGCCCAGCAGGCCTACCCCCAAAATCACCCCAAGAAGCCTCATAATGGCCTTTCGCCACGCATTTTCGGCCAGTCCAGCCAAATGAAACTGGCCGCAAACCATTTACGGTTCGTTAGCCGAGCCCGAATTTACTATGATTCCGAACCCTAACCCTTGCCGGACCTCAAAGGGATACCTAAAAGGAAAACAACCTGCTTCGCCGGATTTCGGCGATCCGTCCTCGGCCCCGGGCCGAGCCTGCAGGGCGATAGGCGCCCGCAGACCCAGAAATCCGCAAACAGCAGGCATCCCAGGCAAGCGGCATAGCCCGCACGCCCAAAGTGAATTGTAATGACCAGCTTCGCCAGAGCCCTGTCGCCAGTCCCTGCGGTTCAGCCGCCGGTGGCGACGCTCCGGCTATTCCCTCATCACAGAACAATGCGGCCCCTCCCGATCGCGCGCGCCCCCGTGGCGCGCCGCGGAGCGCCGCCCGGAGATTTCCATGAAGCGCATGTTGATAGACGCCAGCCACCGGGAAGAAACCCGCGTCGTTGTTCTCGACGGTTCTAAAGTCGAGGAATTTGATTTCGAGGCCGCAAGCAAGCGGCCGCTCAAGGGAAACATCTATCTCGCCAAGGTGACGCGCGTGGAGCCGTCGCTGCAGGCGGCATTCGTTGAGTATGGCGGCAACCGCCAGGGCTTCCTCGCCTTCAACGAAATCCACCCCGATTACTACCAGATCCCCATCGCCGACCGGCAGGCGCTGCTGGAAGATCAGCAGCGCGAAGCGCGCCGCCGTGCCGCCGAAGAAGGCTTCGAATCCGTCGAGACCGGCACCGCCGTTCTTTCCGATGAAGAACTCGAAGCCGAGGACGCTGCCGAAGCCGCGAACGCCGAACATGAAAGCGGCGATGACGAAAATTCAGAAACCGATACCCGCAACGAGGGTTCGGAGGACGAGGATTATTTCGACAACAGGCGCGGCCGCTCGGATGATGACGATGACGACCATCCCATCGCGGAAAGCGAAGTGGAGTCCGGTTTCGACGCCGAGCAGGCCGATCTCGCCGTAGAGCACAATGACGACGACGATCGCCCCCATCGGCACGATCCGGAATCGTCGGATGACAACAATCCGCTAGGCCACGTCGCCGAAGAGGAAGTCGAGGAAGGCATCGTCGATCAGCAGACGGTTTCCGAGGCCGGAGACGCGCCGCATGCGGAGCCGCATGGCGAAGAGCATCAGCACCCCTACCCCACCGAAGCGGCCCACATTCCCGATCCCGAGACGGAAGCCGAAGAAGGCATTGTCGACGAACAGGCCGCCGCGGAAGCCTTCGCCGGCAATGCACAGGCCGAAGGTTCGGAGAACCAGGGCGATCAGCCCGCGCAGCCGCTGCAGAGCACGCGCGCGAGCCAGCGCTTCCTGCGCCGCCGTCACTACAAGATCCAGGAAGTCGTCAAGCGCCGCCAGGTGATGCTGGTGCAGGTCGTGAAGGAAGAACGCGGCAACAAGGGCGCGGCGCTCACGACATATCTTTCTCTCGCCGGCCGCTACTGTGTACTGATGCCGAACACGCCGCGCGGCGGCGGCATCTCCCGCAAGATCACCAACCCCGCCGACCGCAAGCGCCTGAAATCCGCGGCGGCCGCGCTGGAGCTGCCGGAAGGCATGGGCCTCATCATTCGCACCGCGGGCGAAGCGCGCACCAAGCTGGAGATCAAGCGCGACTACGAATACCTGCTGCGCCTGTGGGACCAGATCCGCGAGCTGACGCTGGAATCCAATGCGCCGGCTTGCGTCTATGAAGAAGGCGATCTCATCAAGCGCGCCATTCGCGATCTCTACAACAAGGACGTGGAAGAGATCGTCGTCGAGGGCGACGAGGGCTACAAAAACGCCAAGGACTTCATGCGCATGCTCATGCCGAGCCATGCCAAGAACGTGAAGCCGTACAAGGAAGCGACGCCTCTCTTCCAGAGCATGCACATCGAGGCTCAGCTCGATGCGATGTTCCAGCCCACCGTGACGCTGAAATCCGGCGGCTACATCGTCATCAACCAGACCGAAGCGCTGGTCGCCATCGACGTGAACTCCGGCCGCGCCACCAAAGAGCACTCCATCGAGGAGACGGCGCACAAGACCAATCTCGAAGCCGCGACCGAAATCGGCCGCCAGCTTCGCCTGCGCGATCTCGCGGGCCTGATCGTCATCGACTTCATCGACATGGAAGACGGCCGCAACGACCGTCACGTCGAAAAGCGTCTGCGCGATGCGGTGAAGAACGACCGCGCGCGCGTGCAGATCGGCAAGATCAGCCAGTTCGGCCTTCTGGAAATGTCGCGCCAGCGCCTGCGCGCCGGTGTCGTCGCCGGCTCCACGGTCACCTGCCCGCATTGCGGCGGCCAGGGCATCGTACGCTCGGTGGAATCCACCGCGCTGCGCGTGCTGCGTGGAATTGAAGAAGAAGGCCAGCGCGGCAAGTCCGCGGCGATCAGCGTCAAGATCACGCCGGATGTCGCGATGTTCATGCTCAACAAGAAGCGCCAGGAAATCGCGCGCATCGAGAGCGAATACGAAATGTCGGTAAGCTTCGATCCCGACAGCGAAATCATGACCGGCGCCTTCGAAATCTCGCGCGTCAAGCAGCGCAGCGCCGAAGACCGCCCGCACAAGCACTCCGTTTCGATCGAAGCGGGCCTGGCCACACCGACCGATATTTCCGAGGACATCGAGGAAGAGATCGTCGAAGAAGACGAAGTTGAGGACGAACCGGAAGAACAGGACGACGACGCCGTCGCTTCCAAAGCGTCGGACGAAGAGTCCCCGCAAAACGGCGACGACAGTCAGCGCCGTCGCCGCCGCCGCCGCGGCGGACGCGGCCGAAACCGCAATCGCGGCCGCGAAGAGCGCCCCACGGAAATGCAGGAAGCCATTTCGGGCGCGCCGGCCACGGAGGGCGACTTTGAAGCCGAACCTGCCGAAGCCACGGGCGATCATCCGGACGGCGGTGCTGAAGCCCAGCAAGGTGAGAGCCAGCGCCGCCGCAGGCGCCGCCGCCGCGGCCGCCGCGGGCGCCGCGATGGCGAAGGCCAGCAACAGAACTATTCCAACGATCTCGAAGGCGTTCCGGTCGATGCGAGCGTCCGCGACACCGATGTGATCGTGCCCGACGAAACACACGAGCCTTTGGCCGCGAAGCCCAACGCCGAGTCCGCGCCCGTGTGGTCGCTCGGCAGCGAGCAGTCGCGGCCCGCACAGGGCAGTTCTGCATCGGGTTCTTCTGCGGAGTCATCGCCGTCCGAACCGCCCAAGAAGGGCTGGTGGCAGCGCGCGTTCAGCTCCAAGACCTGAACGGGCGCTCTAAATCGCGTATGAACAACCTGCAATGATGCGGGCGTTAATGCAGACGCCCGCTCTTTGTTGACGCGGCGCCGAACCGTCCATACCGTTGCGACGCACGGGGATCGCACGGGGTAAAGGAGACTGTTCACCTTGTCGTACCGCAACCCGATCCGGCATGCGATCCGAAGCACAATTCTCCAGAAGAGCTTCTGGCGCGGCGTCTGCTTCTTCTCGGGGACCGTGATCGCTCTGGTCTGTGCCCTGGTGCAGCCCGCCGCAGCGCAATCCATCGACGTCGTCCGCGATACCGAAATCGAGCGCGTCATGCGCAGCTATGAAGTGCCGCTCCTGAAAGCGGCCGGCATCGATCCGGACACGGTGCACCTCTATCTCGTGCAGGATCCGAACATCAACGCCTTCGCGACGCAGAGCCCGGTGGCGAATGCCGAGGAAGACATCTTCGTCAATACCGGCACGTTCATGCAGTTGAAGACGCCGAACCAGATCATCGGCGTTCTGGCCCACGAAACCGGCCACATCGCCGGCGGGCATCTCGTCAGAAGCACCGCCGCGATACAGAAAGCCAGCATACCCATGCTGATCGGCATGGCCGTCGGCATCGCCGCGATGGCGATGGGCGCCGGCGCTGCGGGCATGGGCGCCATCCAGCTCGGCGAGCAGGCCGCGCTGTCCCAATTCCTCGCCTTCAGTCGCGTGCAGGAAGCCACTGCCGACCAGATGGCCGTAAAATTCCTCAACCGCACGCATCAGTCGGCGCGCGGCATGGTGGAAGTGTTCGAGAAGTTCGCGAACGACAACGCCCGCTCCGCTTACTACAACAAGGACTTCGTCTCGGATCACCCCGCGGACCGCGACCGCATCGATGCGCTTCAGCAGCGCGTCGACGCATCGCCCTACAAGGACGTGCCGGACACGCCGGAGAACATCAAAGAGTTTCACATGATCCAGGCCAAGCTGGCCGGATATCTGTCGAAGCCCGATGCGGTTCTGGTTCGCTATCCGCTCAGTGACCAGAGCGACGAAGCGCATTATGCGCGCGCGATGGCCTATTTCCGCCAGCCGGACATGAAGAAGGCGCTGGAAGAAACCAATGCCCTCATCGCCACCAATCCCAAGAACCCGTACTTCTGGGAACTGCTCGGCCAGATCAATGTGGAAATGGCGCAGCCGCAGAAAGGCATCGCGCCATATCAGAAATCGGTGGACCTGCTGCCGGACGCGCCGCTCCTGCGCATCAGCCTCGCCGCCGCGCAGCTTGCCACCGAGAATCCGGCCCTCACCAAATCGGCGCTCGACAATCTGAAGATTGCGCTCGTTCAGGAGAACAGCAACACCTTCGCCTGGTACGAGCTGGCGCAGGCCTACAGCAATCTCGGCAACCAGCCGATGGCGGATCTGGCCACGGCGGAACTGCATTATCAGGGCGGCGACATGCGCGGCGCGTCACACTTCGCCAAGGCGGCGTCGATGAAGCTTGCAAAAGGCTCGATGGACTGGCAGCACGCCAATGACATTCTGGCTGCCGCCGCCGTTCAGGCACAGCAGCGCCGCTAGGGGATACGGAAAGACTCACCATGGCCAATACCTGGAAACTCGTCGCGCTGGGCGGGCTTGCCGGCGCGGCGCTCGCTGTCGCCATCGTGCTCATTCTTTCGGCCACAGGCACCTTGCCCTATTCGCAATCCGCAACGGATGCGCGCATCCACGAATATCTCATGCGCAATCCGGCCGTGCTCGTGGACATGTCCAACAAGATGCAGGCGGACCAGTCGGCACAGGAAGATGCCGCGCGACAGCTTGCCGTGAACAAGATCGGTCTGTCGCGATTCTTCGATCCGAAAGTGGCGTTCGTCACCGGCCCCTCTCATGCCAAGAACACCCTGGTGGAGTTCTTCGACTACAACTGTCCTTACTGCCGGGCATCGCTGCCGGCGGTGAAGAAGTTCTATGACAAGCACAAGAACGACACGCGGTTTGCCTTCATCGAATTCCCGATCAAGGGCCAGAATTCGGTCGTCGCGGCACACGCCGCCATCGCCGCGCGCAAGCAGCCGGACAAGTATCTGACGTTCTATTTCGCCCTGATGAACGAGCAGGAACTCGCCACGCCCGATCTCATCTTCTCGGTTGCCCGGAAGTCGGGACTGAACGTGGACAAGCTGAAGAAGGACATGGCGGACAATTCGATCGACACCCAGATCAAGGCCGCGCACGACCTCGCAGTTGCTTCGAAAATCGATGGAACGCCCGCCTTCATCATCAATGGCAAGATGCGCGAGGGTGCGTTGAACGATACGATCCTGAACGAAATGATCCGTCAGCAGTAGATCGGGAGGCCGTCATGGCATTGAACGTTGCCGTCATCGTTGGAAGCCTGCGCAAGGAATCGTTCAGCCGGAAGATTGCGAACGCCCTCATCCCGCTCGCCAGGCCCGCAATGGACCTCAAGATCGTGGAGATCGGCGACCTGCCGCTTTACAACGAGGACGTCGAGCCCAGCCCGCCGGAAAGCTGGAAACGCTTCCGCGATGCCGTTCGCCCCGCCGATGCGGTTCTGTTCGTGACGCCGGAATACAATCGCTCCGTTCCCGGCTGTCTGAAGAACGCCATCGACGTCGGCTCGCGTCCCTATGGCCACAGCGTCTGGAGCGGAAAGCCTGCGGCCGTCATCTCCAATTCGCCCGGCGCCATCGGCGGCTTCGGCGCGAACCATCATCTGCGCCAGAGCCTGGTATTCCTCGACATGCCCGTCATGCAGCAGCCGGAAGCCTATATCTCCGGTTCAAACAAGCTGGTGAACGACAAGGGCGAGTTCGAGGATCCGGCCAAGCGCGAATATTTCCAGAAGATCCTCGGCACCTTCGCCACGTGGATCGCGAACAACACCGGCAAATAGCTATTTCTTCTGCGTTTCCGCGCAGCGCAAAAATGTGTGCGGCCGGAACGGCGGCGAAATCTGCGTCAGCACCACGCCGTTCTTCGACAGGTGCAGCGTGTCCTGCGTCTTCTGGCTTCCCGCTTGCGAGAGGATGAAGATCGTTTCGCCCGCGAGACCTGAAACCTGAACACGCGAATAGCTGTTGCTCATGGTCATCCCGGCAACGAAGGTTTGCGTGATCCCTTCCCCGGCGGGCGTGAAATACATCGTCCAGTTTTTGCAGCGCCGGAACTCCGCGATCTCCGCAGGCTTCAACTGCGCCACGCTGCGTCCGGGTCCGATGTCGACCCAGCGCACATAGGTGATGGACTTGATGGCGTCGTCCGCCGCCGAAGCGGACGTCGTAAACGTGGCGGCGCAAACCAGAAGCGCGAGGCCTCGCCTCATATAAGCCCGCTCAAGGGACTCGACGGATCGGCGTACGCCTTTTTCGGCATGCGCCCGGCGAGCCACGCCATGCGGCCGGCCTCGACAGCGTGTTTCATCGCCCGCGCCATCATCACGGAGTCCTTCGCATGCGCGATCGCTGTGTTGGTCAGTACCGCATCGCAGCCCAGTTCCATCGCCACCGCCGCATCGGATGCCGTGCCGATGCCGGCATCCACCACCACCGGCACTTTCGCGTCTTCGATGATCATGCGGATGTTGACGGTGGACTGAACGCCCATGCCCGAGCCGATCGGCGCCGCCAGCGGCATGATCGCCGCCGCGCCCATGTCCTCCAGCCGCTTGGCCATCAAGGGATCGTCGCTGCAATAGACCATCACCTGGAAGCCTTCCTTGGTGAGCATCTCGGTGGCGCGCAGTGTCTCCAGCATGTCGGGATAGAGCAGCTTCTTCTCGCCCAGCACTTCCAGCTTCACCAGCGTCCAACCACCCGCCTCGCGCGCCAGCCGCAAGGTGCGAACCGCTTCTTCGCCGGTAAAGCAGCCGGCGGTATTGGGCAGATAAGTCACCTTCTTCGGATCGATGAAATCCACCAGCTTCGGCTGGCTGGGATCGGTGAGATTCACACGGCGCACCGCCACCGTCACGATCTCCGCGCCACTGGCCTCCAGCGCGCGCGCATTGTCTTCATAGGATTTGTACTTGCCCGTGCCGATGATGAGGCGCGATTTGAATGTCTTGCCCGCGATGACCAGCGGCTTGTCGACTCGCGGCGGTTCCACCGGAGCATTGCCGCCGCCGATGAAATGCACGATCTCCAGCTTGTCGCCCTCGCCCACCATCAGCGTGTCGTATTGCGAGCGCGGCACGATTTCGAGATTCCGCTCCACCGCCACCTTCGCCGGGTCCTGCCCCAGCGCCGCCAAAAGCCCGCGCACACTCAGCGCGTTTTCAAAACTGCGGGCTTCGCCGTTCACGGTGATGTTGAGCGCCATGCTTTCCTCTTCAAATGGGGAACGGCGCGCTGTGGCATCCGCTCCCTACGCCGGTACGAGCCGGATCAGGTTCTCTAGGGTTCCGCCGCATGGCGGTCTCAGCCTCGGTGGAGGCACCCCTGGGACGGGCGGGATGGTCCCCAACCCGGCCCGGAAGTCAATAAACCTAAGGCCGAAAGCCGGGTTTCCCCTCGCCTCAAGGGGCATTATAAGGCCCCCATTGCACCGCTTCGCCGGAGTCCCCTTGGCCCGAAAAGCCCAGAGTTCCAAGACCTTCCCGATCTACGTCCTGAACGGCCCGAACCTCAACCTGTTGGGGACGCGGGAGCCGGAGGTCTATGGCCGCGCGACGCTCGCCGATATCGAGAAAGCCGTGAAGGCCCGCGCCAAGGCGCATGGCCTTTCGATCAGCTTCCGCCAGTCCAATCACGAAGGCGAACTCGTCGACTGGATCCAGGAGGCACGAACCTCGGGTTGCGGCGTTATCCTCAATGCCGGCGCCTACACCCACACGTCGGTCGCGTTGCTGGATGCCTGCCGCGCGCTGAACCATCCGCTGATCGAGGTGCACTTGTCCAACCCCTACAAGCGCGAGCAATACCGCCGCCGCTCCTTCATCGCGGAGGCAGCCGATGCGCTGATCTGCGGGCTGGGCGCGAACGGCTATCTGTTCGCCGTCGATGCGCTGGTGGCGCTTCTCAAGGAAGAAAAAGAATGAGCACGAAAGATGCGAAGCCCGCGGCGAAGACCAAGTCGTCGTCGATCGATTCCGAAGCCATCCGCGAACTTGCCGAACTGCTGAACGAAACCGGCCTCACCGAGATCGAGATTGAACAGAACGGACTGCGCATGCGCGTTGCCCGCGGCGGCGTCGCCATGGCGGCCACGCCCGTGATGCACGCACCGGCGGCGCATGCGCCGGCGGCGGCACCGTCTGCGGAAGCGCCGAAGTCGAGCGGCCCCAACCCTGGCGCCGTTCCCTCGCCGATGGTCGGCACCGTTTACGTCTCGCCCGAACCCGGCAAGCCGCCATTCGTCTCGGTCGGCAGCACGGTGAAGGAAGGCGATACGCTGATGATCGTCGAGGCGATGAAGACGATGAACCCGATCACGGCCCCCAAGGGCGGCAAGGTCAGCGAAATCTGCATCGAAAACGGCCAGCCGGTCGAGTTTGGCCAGACATTGCTCATCATCAGCTGATGTTCGAAAAAATCCTCATCGCCAATCGCGGCGAAATCGCACTTCGCGTCGTCCGCGCCTGCAAGGAGATGGGCATCTCCACCGTCGCCGTGCACTCCACGGCGGATGCCAACGCCATGCATGTGCGCATGGCCGACGAGAGCGTGTGCATCGGCCCGCCGCCCGCCGCGCAGAGCTATCTGAACATTCCGGCGCTAATCGCCGCCTGCGAGATCACCGGCGCCGAAGCCATCCATCCGGGCTACGGCTTCCTGTCGGAGAACGCGCGCTTTGCGGAGATCGTGAAGGAACACGGCATCACCTTCATCGGTCCGACGCCGGACCACATCCGCATGATGGGCGACAAGATCACGGCCATCCAGGCGGTGAAGGAAGTCGGCATCCCGACGGTCCCCGGCTCCGGCGGTGCGGTGAGCGATGAAGACGCGGCGAGCGTTGCCGCGAAGATCGGCTATCCAGTCCTCATCAAGGCGACCGCCGGCGGTGGTGGCCGCGGCATGAAGGTGGCGCAGACGGCGGCGGACTTGCCGCTTGCGCTCGCTACGGCGCGGCAGGAAGCGAAAACCGCTTTCGCCAACGACCAGGTCTATATGGAGAAATATCTCCAGAAGCCGCGCCATATCGAAATCCAGGTGCTGGCGGACGGCCATGGCAACGTCATTCATCTGGGCGAGCGCGATTGCTCGCTGCAGCGCCGCCATCAGAAGGTTTGGGAAGAAGCCGGATCGCCCGCGCTGAATTCCAGGCAGCGCGACGACATCGGCGCGGTGGTGACGAAGGCGCTCAAGAAGCTCGGCTATCTCGGCGCCGGAACGATCGAGTTCCTGTTCGAGGACGGGCAGTTCTACTTCATCGAGATGAACACCCGCCTGCAGGTCGAGCATCCGATCACCGAAGCGATCACGGGCATCGACATCGTGCGCGAGCAGATCCGCATCGCCGCGGGCGGCGTGCTGGAGATGGAACAGAAGGACGTGACATTCTCCGGGCACGCGATCGAGTGCCGCATCAATGCGGAGAATGCCTTT
>Ga0187809_10000112_pt1 | contig 55209 bp, 51 predicted proteins | sample NC_wetland_sal_i_8_FD_132415 | JGI IMG/M metagenome (GOLD analysis project Ga0187809, IMG submission 132415) | Wetland sediment microbial communities from Neuse River Estuary, North Carolina, USA - ASW_4 | ecosystem: Environmental > Aquatic > Freshwater > Wetlands > Sediment | place: USA: North... | reverse complement strand
CGCGGCGTACCGAATTTTCCGAGTCTGGACTCAAGTCTGCTGGAATAGTTTGCTGTTCTGTAGCGTGCGCTGTGCCTGGTTCTGGAATAGCCCGTTGAGAGCGATGACAAGGATGAAGTTAACCAAGAGACCCCAGAATCCGTCATATCCAGGCCAGTGCAGAACAAAGTGGTTTAGGAACACCATGGCGATGCCACCCAGCAAGCCAATAATGGTGGCGGTCGCGGAAAGCCGCTTCCAAAGGAGACTCAAAGCCACCGCAGGAATGACTTGCACCATGCCGCTTACGCCTTCCAGTTGCAGTGATATTAACCGGTTGGGTGATGAGGTAGCCCGGGATATCCCTGGCGGGGGGGGCCAGGCCTGGCTTGGGAACCCTTGCCGTTAGTGACATACCGACTGAAAAAGGGTGGCAAGATTGCAAGTATGGTACTGCAGGGGGCACTCAAGAGAAGAGCGCGTAGGACGATTGCTCGGCGCTCTACGGAATAACTCCCCTAGAGAAGAGCTGTGCACTTGGTCTTGCTGCGACTAGTGCACGGTTTCTTTCCAACCAGCGCCAAGGATATGGATTTTCTGAGCCTGCTTCGTCGTCGCCAATGCCGGCGATTCGCGTAATGACAAGCAGCGTAGCTGGTTGTGCAACAGGACTCCCCATTGCATAATCCCCTCATTCTTCCGGAAAACTCTTGTGGGTAAACGGAAGTGACCTTCAGTATTTAATCGTTGATAATTCCATAAACCTAGGCCTAATATCATGCTGTAAGGGCTTACGAAATGATAAATAACTGCAACTGATTTCCGCGTACGGGCATTCGTCATAGAGAAGAGAGGTGAAGATGTATGCATGGACACTCGACGGAAAAGGTAGATACCAATAACGTGGCAGTCTCCATCAGTCAATTGAAACCCCGATGTGCCCAAATTATGCAAAACTTGCTGAATCAATCTGGGCCAGTAGCAACCAGCGACTTAGCTCGTCATTTTGGGTTAACCAGCCGAAGCATTCGCTATCACTTAGATGAAATCGGAGCTTTCTGTGGTCAGCTGGGGTTTTGCTTAGTCCGCACCCGAACCGGAGTCTTCCTGGAAGGAAGAGATGAACTCAAGGTCGCCTTGGCTCAGAACTTTCCCGGAACTGTACACAATGCATCAGAGAAACGCCTAGCTAGATTACTGTCAGTGCTCCTCTTTGTGGATGAACCGGTTTTGGTGAAGCAGTTGGAGGATTCATTAGGGGCCAGCCAGCGAACCATCTACACGGATATGGATCGCGCTGAGGATTGGCTCAGTGGAATCGGACTGAAAGTGATCCGCAGACGGCATTACGGTGCAAAAGTGGAGGGCACAGAACTATTGCGGCGCTTTGGAGCGTTACGTCTCCTAAGGGCGGCAGGTGATCCTACCGGACTACACGTGAAACAGTTCAACAACAATCCAGCGCTATATTTTGAAGAGGTCGATGATTTTTTACTAAACAAACTTCTTGACACCCAAAGCATTGCGGTTGCTGAAAGGTGCCTAAAAAGAGGTAGATGTCAATCACCTCGTTCCAAGGTCCACTAGTCCTGAATTTACCCTATTTCTAGCTATTCAACTCAAGCGCATTCGTGACGAGAAAACGCCGTCATTCTCGCGAATGCAGCTAAAGCAACTCTCTGAAACGACTGAGAACGACTATTCCATGGAACTTGCTCGCCTGTTGTCCAATCAGCTTCGATTGCCCTTTTGCGAAGAGGAAATAGCCAGTATTACACTCTTCCTCTTGGGAGTGTACTCTCAAACCCTGCCTAGTGCGGATCCTTCAGATTCAGATGACAATTCGTTTGTGAAAAATATTGTGACGGATATGTTGACCTCCGTAGACTCGGCCATGGGAACCTCATTGCGTAAGGATAAGGAACTTTATGCGGGCCTCATGCTCCATGTGAAGCCGATGGTCTATCGGCTATTGCACGATATCCCCGTTCAAAACTACTTAATTGAAGATATCAAAACGCAACACCCGTTTGCCTATTATGCAGCGGTCATGGCATGCAATTGTCTGGAAAGAGCCTCAGGAACCTCTGTTAGTGTGGCAGAAATCGGATTCATTGCCTTGCATATTGGTGCAGCATTGGAAAGACAAAGAACTCAGCCCCAATTTCCTGAAGACTGTATACGTGCTCTAGTGGTATGTGCCGGAGGCATCGGGACAGGTAAAATTCTCCAATCGAGGATTGAAGCCGAGCTCGACAATATTCGCGTAATTTCAGTTGTCAACAGCCTTCGCGCGCAGGATGCCGTCAGATTAGGGGCTGATATCATCATTTCCACGATTGCACTTCAGGATCCTCTCGTACCCTGCGCCGTTGTGCACCCGTTATTACCACCTGCCGATAAAAGCCGCCTCAGAGATTGGCTGAGGGACCTGCCGTCCCTGCATAAGTCAGTGGTGAGCGCTAGCAGCTTAAGAGAACCTATCATGGCGCTGATTCAGTCGCGTTATCATGTGGCAAAACCAGACTCTGTGAACAAGCTGATTGACGCCATGCTACTTCAGTTGAATCCTTTTCTAGTCCAACAGATTCAAGGTGGTCACGAGCATGAGCCAACCATTGGTTCCAATACCGGAAAGAAGGTCTACAGAATGACAGATGTATTGACCACTGATTGTATTCTTGCAAATTGTGAAGCTCACAATCGGGAGGAGGTTGTGGATAGAGTTGGTCAACTCCTCGTTGAAGCCGGAAAAGTTGAACCCCGCTATCTAGACGCGATGAAAGCATCCCTTGCCAAAAACGGACCGTACATGGTGATTGTACCTGGAGTCGCACTGCTCCACGCGCGGCCCGAAGATGGCGTGAAACAAGTCTGCATGAGCCTAATCACACTAAAAGAAGGTGTTGCCTTTGGGCATCCTGACAACGATCCGGTAGACGTTGCCATCGCTTTTGGAGCTGTAGATCAACATCAGCATTTGGAGGCGCTTGCCGATCTCATGAGAATCTTTGCGGATGACGAATCTATGAAAGTGCTGCGTCATGCCAATGAGGCGAGCGAGATAGCGAAAATATTGGAACAGGCCATCGTAAAATCGACAGACCATCCGGAGAAAGAAGGTACACTATGAAAATTCTTGCTGTTTGTGGCATGGGATTGGGTAGCAGCATGGTACTACGAATGACCATTGAATCAGTCTTAAAAGAGTTAGGCGTTAACGCCTCAGTACGTACGTCTGACATTGGTGCAGTGAAGGCAGAATCGGCAGACATCATTGTCACTTCCTCGGAATTTGCGACTTTGCTTGCCGACAAGAAAGTTCCTATATTGACGATTAAAAATTACGTGGACAAGCAAGAAATGAAAGAAAAACTCCTGTCGGTTCTACCAAAAGAGGGGGAATAAACAGTGTCTGTACTTCACTTTATCGTCAATGAAATCCTGAGCAGTGCCCCGTTACTGGTTGGTATCATAGCTCTTATTGGCTTAATTGCCCTTAGAAAGAGCATTAGTGATACAGTCACTGGAACTCTAAAGGTCATTGTCGGATTCCTCATTCTAATGGGGGGTGCGAACATTGTTGTCGCGACCCTTACACCTTTTGGTGCGATGGTTCAAAGTGGTCTTCATTTGCACGGTGTTGTTCCAACCAACGAAGCCATTGTCGCACTGGCCCAAAAATCATTTGGTGCACAGACTGCTATTATCATGGCTCTGGGCTTCATCGTGAACGTGATTCTGGCTCGTATTACGCCGGCAAAGTTCATTTTCCTCACAGGGCAGCACCTTTTCTACATGGCAACCCTCTTGGCTGTGGTGCTTGGTAGCGCAGGAATTGTGGGTTTAAACGAATCTATTCTGGGAGGGATTTTGCTCGGTACTGTTTCGACCATTATGCCCGCCTTTGTCAATCCGTTCATGAAGAAAGTGAATGGAAATGCAGGGTTCGCATTGGGTCACTTCAATTCATTAGGATACATTACTTCTGCCGCTATAGGTAAAGCGGTTGGGAAAAACAGTAGGACCACAGAAGAAATTAAGGTATCGCCAAAGCTCGGGTTTCTTCGAGACTCCTTAGTAATGACCACAATCACCATGATTATTATCTGTGTCGTACTTGCTATCATCGCCGGGGCCCATTCTCTAGCGAGTTATACTCAGGGAAGCAATTACATTATGTATTCTTTGACGGAAGCTCTGACTTTTGGTGCAGGCGTAGCCGTCATCCTGATGGGTGTACGGATGATTCTTGCAGAGATTGTTCCGGCTTTCCAAGGCATTGCATTAAAAATTGTGCCCAACGCCTTACCCGCTCTAGACTGCCCGACGACATTTCCCTATGCACCCACCGCTGTAATTGTTGGCTTCCTAGCCAGCTTAATCGGCGGCATTGTTGGGATGTTTCTTATGGGACCTTTAGGGTTGGCACTCATTATCCCAGGAATGGTGCCTCACTTCTTTGACGGCGGCACTGCCGGAGTGTTTGGAAATGCAACAGGAGGGCGCCGTGGCGCAATGATTGGTGCATTTGTCAACGGCCTCCTTATTACTGTGTTGCCTGCTCTGTTATTGAAGTTCATGGGTTCCTTCGGACTAGCCAATACAACCTTTGGAGATTCCGATTTCTGCTGGATGGGAATTTTGACTGGTAACATTTCGAAGTTTGGCGTGGCTGGTGCGTATATCTTAATAGTGATTATTTGTGCCATTCTCCTCGCAGCCGCAAGTTTTGTGACCGTAAGAAATAATAGGCGTCCCACCTCCGACACCTCGATTTCTGCGTAATTTACCATGAACCGGAAAGATGCGGGTGGCCATCGTGTTACCCGCATCTTTCCAGTGGTACGCCCAGCATGGGAGTTGCCCATACCTTAAGCTTGACAGTGACCCAGACGTGAAGAGGGTGTGCAGGTGCAAGTTTGCACTCCGCCCAGTTTAGCTCCGCCAACCGCGGGGCTACTTTGCGGTTCTAATGACAGGGGCTATTCATTCGTGTGCGTCGTATCAAGTCGTATGGTATGGGCGGGTCGGGGAACAGCTAATGATTTGTTCCAGATGAGGCTGGTGGGTTCGAGAGTAGCCGTGCTTGCCAAGTGAGCATTCAGCGCAGGTGGGTCAATAATAGCCCGGCGTTGACGCGCAAAATGTGTGACCCAATTGAGCCTGAAATATTCATAGCGATGTGAAGAGGACGGTACGAATGGATAAGACAGGGACTACCCGGCAAGGAGTGGCCAGGATTCGGCTCTTTTTCGTACTGAGGATGGCCGTATGACATCACTCTCACTCCGGAAGGTGTGATGTGGATAAATGTGGTTTGGGATGAAAGCGCAGTTCCCCCTCGTTTGCCACCGGCGGTTTCAAATGGTCAGGTCTCAATAGGGTCGTCTCAAGTGAATTTGGGAATTCGATTCACGTTGAGAAGGTCTGAATGAATTCCTTGCAACACGCATGAACTGCACAGTTTCCTTCTTGGCTACAATAATAGTACTCCTGAAAAGGCATAGGGTAAGATGATCTTCATGCTAAAATATCGCTAGAGGTGGAATTCGATGCCCGAACGGTCGCACGAAATAAACGGAGAAGCTCTGCTAATAGCAGCCGAAGCGATGAAATTCGATTATCTTGTAGCACTGTTGCCTCTGTTCCAGGTCTTTCCGGACGTACAACGCGTGATTCTCAATAGACTTAATTTGGTTACAACAGGCTTCTGCAGAACTGGTAAAACGAATTAAACGGGAAGGTGTGGTCGTGTTTGAACGAGAAGACAAAGCAATCAATTGAAAATCTCAAACGGGCATTTTCCAGACTGGGAGATGCAATCAAGACTCCCGCGGAACAAAACAGCCTGCTCATTGATGGGACGATTCAGCGGTTCGAATTCTGTATTGAGTTGTTTTGGAAAATGCTCAGGCGAGCATTGTTAGAAAGCGGGGTTGAAAGTGGGACCCCGCGAGAGGCTAGTCAAAAAGCTTACCAAGCTAAGTGGTTGAACGATGAGCAACTGTGGATTCAGATGCTCCAAGATAGAAATCGAGCCAGTCGCGTATATGAGGAAGAAATCGCACAAGAGATTTTTTCGAGAGTCCCACAATACTATGAAATTATGAGCCAGGCCCTAGCTGATGTAGAAGGCAAACTGTGGCCGGACACGTCAATCATAGTCTTGGCACATCGGGATTATAGTTGTTGCTGAGTTAAATTGGCCTCATTGGCGTGCAGGAAAAGATCAAATCTACTCCGCCAAACGAGGGTTACTCTCCACGCCTAGGCAAATGCGTGGAGTTGATTTGCAGGCCTAGTCTCCCAGCTCGAATACCGGGATCGATGTTCTGGCAAACGATACTGCGGTTACATCCTTTCTCAGGATGATAACCAAAGATGGGGCGACCGTCTTTTTTTCAGCCATGTCGGAATGTGAACCGCAGTGCCTCTATAACATTCCATCATGAATCTGTAAAAATCAACCATTTCATAATTTGAGTGCACCTTGATACCTCGTCAATCGCTGTCACAGCGATTCACAGGGCCGGATTACCCCGTGATACAATGTCGATAAAAGAGATGGAGGTCGGCGCTACAGGATGAAGATCCAAGACTTGCGTACACATGTTGGCAGCCTGGATAAGAGGGAATTGGCTCTCATTCTTGTCGAAATGTACAAGGCGATGCCGAAAAAAGTGATTGAAGACAAAGAAATCGACAAATTAATCCATCAACCTGACGAATATCTCGAAGCACGCAAAAGGAGTAAGTCAGAACCGGTGAGTTATGTGGACGTGGTTGCACTTAAGGACGAAATTGAGCAATTCATCAGTAATGCAAAAGCGCAAAACTACTTTGCTCCCAATCGTGTGATTTCTAAAAAGGAGCGGCCTAAGTGGCGCTTTCTTGTCAAACGATACGTCAATGAGTTGCAGGCTGTACCTCCTGACGAGGCTAGGCAGACTGTTGCGGCAGAACTGATGGAGGAGTTATATAAGCTGCTCTGCCAAGCCTGCGGAGTGTCCTTGTTTTCTTCAGATAATCCCTTTCAATCCGTTGGCATCACTCAAGTTGACTTCTACGACAGGGTCATCCGACTCAAACACCAGATCCAACCAACAGACAAGTTCATTGAAGAGGCAATTCTACTCATCATTCATCAAGAGCTTGATAGAGAAACGTTGTACACAGACTTGATGGACACCCTGCAGGGCTTGCTTCGTACACCGCTGCTTCGTGAGACCGCCTTGGATGTTTGTAGGTCGCTGCTCCTGAATGCGGAAGGGATTTATCAAAAGCGGTTTGGAAGTACAGACGCGAAGCAGTCCGTTAAGTACAGTTCACAGAGCTATGCACTCAAAAGAACCATTCAGAATCTGGCTACACTCACGTTCCGAATCCATATGAGTCTGTTTGACGAAGAAGAAGCGGTGCGTTCGTTTAAGGAACACTACCTGGAGACGGATGATGAAGTAAAGATGTTCATTCTTCTTCGGTTACTGCAAATGTTCGATAGAAAAGACAGGTGGATTCAAGAGTATGAGGACGCTTTGGCTCGTCAAGTGAAACTGCGGGATTCCTTGTCCCGGACTTACACCTCTCTAATGCAGACCCGAGTGTTTTCTTGAGAGACATGCTTTTGCTACATGTTGATATGGTGCTTTCTGTCCCCCAAAAAAATTGCCGCGGTGGATGCCAACCTGGGAGCGTTTTGAACAAGGGATACGTCACGTGTGGTCCGCTGCCTATGGAGGGAAACACTTGAAGATTCGAGAGTTGCGCAGCCAACTAAGGACCTTAGACAAGGCCGAGTTGATGGAGATAATTGTTCAGATTTACAAAGTGCTGCCGGAGGCACTGCTTGAAGAGGAACGCATTGATGACATTATCACAGACCGCAACGGGTACCTGGATCTGCGCCAGTGCGAGAAGGAAGAGGAAAAGCGACTTAGACAAGCATACAGGGAGAACGTGACTCCTATTGCCGCTCTACAGAAATGGAAGGCCATACCGGAATATGCTCGCGAGCTGCTGCTGAACAATGTGTGGTGTTCCCGGTGTGGAGAGACCTTGTTAAAAGAATATACCGTGGAACCTGCTGGATGCGACATCGTTCTTCGGGGTAAGTGTCCGGTCTGCCATCATGACGTGGCTCGGTATGTAGAGATAGATCACTCATAATGTTCAATCGATATGCCGACAGATGACAAGGCCATCTCCCTGGAAAATTGTACTTGGGAGATGGCCTTACATTGCATGCGGTGTTACCTGGTAGCTCGGCGGAGTTGGCACATACTAATGGCAGCTGTGATGAGAATCGCTGTGATGAGAATCGCCGTCGTGATGGTTACAGACCGCGTCGCTACCTTGCAGGGATCCCTTCACGTACTCCGCTATTGCGGTCTGGACGTCTCCGTCAATCCCAGCCAAGACGGAAATGCCCTCTGCGTCCAACCGATTTAAAGCGCCTTGCCCGATGCCCCCGGCCAATAGGGTCCGTACTCCATGCTTGGCCAAAGCAGTCGGAATGGCTTCATGGCCCTGTCCTTCTAAATCCACGTAGGCTTGGCTGCGGATTTCTCCGTCTATAATTTCCACTTTGTGAAATCCCGGAGCGCGCCCGAAGTGGGGAAATACCCGCAATCCGTCCGATACAATTCCCAACACTGTGTTGTTCCTGTCTTCCATGTTTTCGTCCTCCCGGAATCCTTTGTCTTTGGTACATTGACTGCCGTGGCGACATCCCCTGGAATGATGGACACTCCCACCAACAATGACGTTGCCGCCCTCGATGCGAATGGACTTGCCATGAACCAATGCTTCTGCCACCAAGTGATGCGCTTCCTGTAGCATCCGCTGCACCGTTCCCCGCGAGATGCCCATGAAAGTGGCAGCTTCATCTTGATCCCACTCCTCATAGTCCACCTTTCGCAGCACTTCCAAGTGTTCCAAGGTGATAACTACCGCTTCTCCCGAGGCCGTTTCCGGTAGAAAACATCGATTTGCAGGGATGGCGGAGATAAATTTGCACTTGGGTGGGCGAGCCACAAAGACACCTCCCATAATGGGCATATGCACATAATAAAAATGCGCCAAGAAGTGAGCATTGTCAAGATGCTCATGCCTAGGCGCCCGACTCGGTATCCTGTTGCGAAGACGACTGGAGAATGTCCATGAACACATCCAGAACTCGTGGGTCAAAATCCGTTCCCCGTCCCTCTCTCATAATGCTCAGGCACTTGGCCCTGCTGAGGGGGCCGCGATAGGGCCGGGCTGTGGTAATGGCATCCCAGACATCCGCTACACCAATAATGCGCGCTTGCAACGGAATTTGTTCACCGTGTAGGCCAGAGGGATAGCCTGACCCATCCCACCGTTCATGATGGTATAACACGCCGTTTGCGATGAATTTCGCATTGGAGACATCCCGTAAGGCCCACTCTCCCAAGGATGGATGCTGTTTTACGACGTCATATTCCTCCTGCGTGAGCGGGCCTGGTTTGTTGAGGATGCTTTCTGGAATGGCAATTTTGCCAACGTCGTGGATAATTGCCGACCAGCGCAGGTGTAAAAGATCCACTTCAGACATCCCTAACTCCTGGCCAATTTCCACACTGATGTCGCCGACGCGGGTGCAGTGGCCATTGGTGTACGGATCGCGCAGTTCAATGGCCCGAGCAAGGGTCCAAATGAGTTCTGTTCCAAGTGATTCGGTACATCCGCGCTCCTCAGCTAATTGCTCCTGGCTTTTCACAAGTGCCTGATTTCTTTCTTCAAGGATGGCTTTGTCACGCTTCAAGCGACGCAAAAACTCTCCCACTAAGGCGCCCATAATCACAAAAATGGCTAACCGTACCAACCAATTACTCAGGGACTGATGGGCATGGGTATGGGTGTCCAAATCCATCAGGGGACCGCACAGCAGACCGCTTGCCACACCTGTGAGGATACCACCAAGGCGCGCCCAATACGCGGCGCCAAAGAGGATGGCCACGTAGTAGAGATGAACATAAGCCTTTGAAGTACCGCCGGAAAAATACACAATCCACGTGCTTGCGATGAGGAGAGCACAAACAATGGCAAATCGTAGCCATGTACGCTTGGGCTCAAAAATTGATTTGTAAGTCATAAAGGCGGACCTTCCTCGCCAATGATTCCCTTTGACCCCTGTTGCTTGCAGCTTGATCGCGTTTTATGTTTGAATCTCCCGGTCTTATGAATCTGCACCGGTTTCTGTTGGTCATAAAGGAAGATATTATACAATTATAACATCGTTCGACAAAATTCGTTCCCATGTGACAATAAGAAAGTTACAATTTTCTGACAAGCCTAGCGTTGGGTCTGGTTCCCAGGTGAATCCCGGCTCCCACATGAGTCCCGGCTCCCGTCATCCCTCATCCATGTATCGGCCGAGTTCCCTCATCCCTCATCCAATGCAAAACATCCCCGCCAAGATTTTCGGCGGGGATGTTCAGTACCTTTAGTCTCTCTGTCCATCATCCTCTGTTGGCTGCATCTGCCTCAATCGCATTCAGGATAGCCTGAACCGTCGCTTTTGCATCGCCAAAGCACATGGATGTATTCTCTTTGAAAAATAGTGGGTTTTGAACACCGGCATAGCCAGTATTCATGGAACGTTTGAAGACAATAACGTTTTGTGCCTTCCATACTTCAAGCACCGGCATACCGGCAATGGGACTCGACGGATCGTCTTGAGCAGAAGGGTTAACCGTATCATTCGCTCCAATGACAAGGACCGTATCCGTTTCCGGAAAATCGTCGTTAATTTCGTCCATTTCCAGCACAATATCGTATGGAACTTGTGCCTCGGCTAAAAGAACGTTCATGTGACCGGGCAAACGACCTGCGACAGGATGTATCCCAAAACGGACGTTGACACCCATGGCGCGAAGGTTTTTCGTAATTTCCGCCACTGGATACTGAGCCTGCGCCACAGCCATCCCATAACCCGGAGTAATAATCACAGAACTGGACTGCTTTAACAAGTCCGCCACATCCGCTGGACTCATTTCACGATATTCACCCATCTCTTCTCCGTCTCCGGGGCTGGCGCCTTCATTACCAAAACCGCCGAGGATGACCGAGATAAAGGAACGGTTCATGGCCCTACACATTATGTAAGAAAGGATGGCGCCTGAGGAACCTACCAAGGCTCCGGTGACGATGAGCAAATCATTGGACAACATAAAGCCTGAAGCCGCTGCTGCCCATCCGGAATAAGAGTTCAACATGGAAATCACAACCGGCATATCGGCCCCGCCAATTGAGGCAACTAAATGCACGCCAAATATGAAAGCAATGGCTGTCATGACAGCCAGATAAATGAGAGCATTGCCCTTTCCGCCAGTTATGATAAACAAAACCATCAAAGCGACGGATGCGACAACAGCTAGGAGATTGAGCGTATTCTTAAAGGGGAGTGACAGGGCCTTGGAATTGATAAGACCATGAAGCTTTCCAAATGCCACAATTGATCCGGTGAAGGTCACTGCACCGATGAATACCCCAAGAACAATTTCAGTCAAGGCAATGTTCAACAATGCTCCGCTTGCTGCCTCGACACCCGTGTAAATTCTAATGAAGCTGTTATAACCAACCAGGACTGCCGCCAGGCCCACAAAACTGTGAAGACTCGCAACCAGCTCAGGCATTTCCGTCATTTCGACTTTCAGTGCCAGTCGCACTCCAATGACGGCGCCAATCAGCATCGCTATTAAGATGTAAATATAACTGTGGTAACTCACACTTAGAATGGTGGCAATTAGAGCAATGGCCATGCCAACAATACCAAATTTATTCCCATTTCTAGCCGTTTCCTGTTTTGAAAGGCCGGCCAAACTCAGGATAAACAAGAGAGCTGCAACAATGTATGCCGTTGTTACTAGGCCTGTAGGCATTTAGTGACCCCCCTGCTCTTTGTTGAACATTCTTAACATCCGTTGGGTGACAGTAAAGCCACCAAAGATATTGATGGATGCAATGAGTATGCCAATCAAGGATATAATCCTGACCGTCATGATGGGACTGCCCACCTGCAACAATGCACCAATCAGGATTATTCCTGAAATGGCATTGGTAACAGACATGAGCGGCGTGTGCAAGGCATGGGTGACATTCCAAACGACATAATAGCCAACCACACAGGCCAGTACGAAGACGGTGAAGTGGCTTAAAAACTCTGGAGGCGACGCATAACCAATCCAGCCAAACAAGAGGATGCCGACAACCCCCAGTATGTATCTAAGATTGGAGCGCTTTTTCTCTTTCTTCACCGGCAAGCCCGATGTCTGTGCTGTCTGGTCTGCCTTCCTCGGTGCGGCCGAGACACTAATCTCCGGCGGTGGGAAGGTGATGTCGCCATTGTGAATCACGCTCATATTGCGAAGGACGACGTCGTCAAAATCAATATTGATGTTTCCATCTTTTTCTTTACACAGCAATTTGGCTAAATTAACCAGATTAGTCGCGTACATTTCAGAGGATTGACCTGGGAGTCGTCCAGGCAGGTCCGTGTAACCAACAATCTTTACCCCGGAATCTGTCCTATGCAATTCGCCAGGAACCGTATATTCGCAGTTTCCACCGGATGCCGCCGCCATATCCACAATCACGGAGCCCGGTTTCATGCTGTCCACCATAGCTTTGGAAATGAGCTTAGGTGCTGGTTTTCCAGGGATGAGCGCCGTTGTAATGATGATATCCACGTCTTTAGCCTGTTCTGCAAACAGTGCCATTTCGGCTTGTATAAACTCATCCGACATGACCTTGGCGTAGCCGCCGGAGGTGGAGCCATCTTCATCACTTTCAAAATTCAATTTCAAAAATTGGCCACCCATGGACTCAATCTGTTCGGCCACTTCCAGACGGGTATCGAAGGCACGAACAACGGCCCCTAACGACTTGGCCGTTCCGATTGCAGCCAAACCAGCTACTCCGGCACCAATCACCAAGACTTTTGCCGGCGGTACTTTTCCGGCTGCCGTAATCTGGCCAGTAAAGAAACGGCCAAACAGATGGGAAGCCTCTACAACAGCTCTGTAACCCCCAATGTTTGCCATGGAGGACAAAGCATCCATGGACTGGGCCCGTGAAATCCTTGGAACCATGTCCATAGCCAAGACATTAATGTTTTTCCTAGAAAGTCGCTCAACTAACTCCGGATTCTGTGCTGGATACAGGAAACTGACCAGTGTGGCTCCGTCTTTAATCTTTGTTATTTCTTCTTCCGTTGGCGGATTGACCTTGTAAATTACGTCGCACTGCCAAACTTCTGCTTCATCAACGACGTTGGCCCCCGCTGAAGAATACAGTTCATCAGTAAAGCTCGCCAACTCGCCGGCACCAGATTCGACCATTACTTCAAAGCCGAGTTTTTGCAACTGACTGACGGATTTTGGCGTTGCTGCAACGCGCGTTTCGCCAGAAAGAACTTCTTTCGGTATTCCAATTCTCATACTCATTCACCTCCAGGTTTTAAACTGAATAGTAAAGCCGTGGATTAGCCCCAGCGGAGATGGTGCCCAGGTCGCGAATCCACATAGATGGTACCACCAGCAATACATAAAATCTGCAGAGATTGCGCACGAACAATGTGAAATGAATCAACCGGGTGGGAACATTGATTGACTATAGGCAACCCTCAATCATCCACTTCACCCATTTGGGGTGTCCGGTGCTTAACGCTCCTGTCACCATATGAGTTAGCGCGGATGGTCAAAGTTACGGACAAAGGTTCGGTCGAACTAGGTCCAAGTAGACCGCGTTCTAAGTTTCTTTTGACTCCATAGGAAACATCTACGCCAGTTGGGGTTTCTTTTGAGTGCACATAAACATCCACGCCATCATTAGCGAAGTGCCTGCAGCGCCTATCTGCAAGTAGTATGAGCCTTCATCCGTCAGTCATTCTGGATTGCATGCATCAGTGAATAAATTAGCGAATGAATCAGCGAATGAATTAGCGACGGGTAACACAAGGAGTATGGCTTGGGGGGTGTGCTGGTGCCCAATTTGGACGTGGGCATCACCGCCCTTCAGGGCGGTGAAGGTGTTGAAGGTGTTGAAGGTGTGAGTCTACTTGCCCTTCTTTTTGTCGGCAGTGCCCAGCACAAGTTGTTTCTCCGTCCAGTAGTCCAGTGAGGAAAAAATATTGGCGAGATGGCGATGCGCCATTCGCACAAACTCGAAAGGGGTTAGCCAATCGCCAAACCTCGCTTCATATCGCTGGCGAATCCAATCCTGTATTTGCAAATACGATTCTGCTGTGGGACGGGCCACGTACTGCAAGACAATGGCATCATCCCTCCGAACAAAACTCACCTGCCCCTCACAGGTTATGTAATAGAGTTGCTCTTCCAAGGCAAGGACGGCTTCGCCAATTTTCATGATGCGGGCTACAGCCTTCCTGTCCGGTGCTGTCAATTGGGTGTTTTCTGCCCATAGCACCAGTGTATCGGCGCTTGGTAGGCTCACCTCGCCGTTACAGACCGGACAGATTTCATAGTTTTCGGACGCCTCTGCATCCCTGTAATCTTTCTCCTTACGGAAGGCGTAGGCCTGTCCGCATTTGCAGGCACCCAGCTGCCATCCCCTCTTACGTTTTTCCTTGTGGTACATAAGAATTTCTGAGATTTTGTCGTCCATCATGCGGTATGCTCCTCCATCGGTGAGATTGCCCTTTGAAGACCAAACCCACCACAGGGTTACAATACTGTGATTTTATCATAAGACCTCCAGATAGTTCTGCAAGGCCTGAAAAAAGCGATTGACAGGAATAAAGGTCCTCATCCACGAAGCCATGGCTCAAAGGATCGGAGAGGCTGCTTATACAGCAATGTACACGCACATCGAGCGCGATTTGACCATTGTCTTGTCAAACATCAACCGCACCAGGGCGAAGTTCAACTGAGGCAGCATATCTCCCTCTTTGTTTCCGCCGTATTGCACTCGACGTGAACATTCGGAGTGGCTGGAGAGGGGCGTACTGCGAAGGTATCAATAGGCCATGAACTCACAAGAAGGCATGCAGTAGCAATTGGAGCATAAGCCGGCATGGAGCACCGGTCCGATCCTTTACGGTCCAACCGTAGGACGCGTGCCTCACTGGTCCCGCGCTACGTCGATAAAGAGAATCATTTTACTAAACAGAGCGTACATGTGTGGAATGTGTTTCCCTGCTGTGACGAACCTGATTTGCTGGGCTGCTGTGGGAGTTGGAGTTGAACTGGTTACACAGTGAGATCATCTGGAGGTTCAATGCGTTCAACGTATTGATAGGCGATGAGCTCCACTATGGCCACCATGGAAATTCTTGACGTCATATCAATGCCGTTAAACTGGATGAAGTCAGCAAATACATACAGGTTAATGTGGCTCATATTTTGGATTGAATTGTTGTTCGCAGATGTAATAGAAATGATAGTGCATTTGGATTTGGTGTTTAGTTGTTCAATATTGGATATCAATTCACTGTCTTGTCCGCCATACGAAAAGAAGAATACCAGGTCGCTGTCACGAATGCCGGTCAGGAGCATCTTCCGGAAATAATGGTCTTCTGGAAAAACGACTTCGAATCCCAGCCCTGAAAATACGTACTCAAAGTAATGAGCAACGCTTTTATTCAGACCCCGTGCTAGCACCACAATCCTCGGTTTTTCTTGCAATAGTTGAATAATGCGGTCAATCTTCTCCTGATCTAAAACGCGTACGGACTCGTATATATTCTTCAGGTATTCAATCCGGTATTTGTCCTGTGGTACCACGAATGGATTGTGATTTTCGTCGGTACTCGCGTCCGTGAACTTCAATATGGCCATGAAGTCGCTGTACCCGGCGAAGCCCACCTTACGCAGAAAACGAATGATGGTCGCGGGGGATACATAACACTTGGCCGCCAGTTCACGAATCGTACTTCGCTTCACTTCGTCCATATTGCGAATAATATAATTGTACATCTCCCGTTCACTGCTGCTAATGTGCGGGACGTGTTTGGAGGTAATTTCAAAAAAGTCCAACGAATCACCCTCTTTACGGACGGTTTGATAACCTGAGGTGCAATTGTCCTTTCAAATCAATTATGTGGGTATTTCCGAGAGCATACTAGGCACGTCAGCAGGATTTGCCAACGATGGTTGGACCGGTTCGTCTGGCACGCAGGATATGAGCAGTTTGGGTTAAAGCAATGACAATAAGACTAGATTAGTGGTGAATTCCAGGCTAAATGGACTGTGAAATCGGCTTGGGGGATGCTTCATGTGCTATAATCCAATCGACATTAAACTGGCCTATTATCCGGCAGTTTCGGCTTGCCGGGAACGCTAGAAAGATAGGAGTGGGTTTAGGTGGAACTATGGTACTCCCAACGTCAAACGGAGAACATCACGTTTTCCATCAAGGTACGACAGCACTTGTTTACAGCACGGAGCAGGTACCAGCAGGTGGATGTTTTTGACAGCGAGGAAATGGGACGATTCCTGATTATTGATGGTATCGTGATGCTGACGTCCAAGGATGAGTTTATTTATCACGATATGATTGTTCATGTCCCGATGGCTACCAATCCGAGCATCAAAAGAGTGCTGGTTATCGGCGGCGGTGACGGGGGTACGGTCCGGGAATTGACCCGGTACCCTTCTATAGAAAGGATTGATATGGTCGAGATTGATGAAGTTGTCGTACAGGCCTGCAAGCAGTACCTGCCGAATACTGCGGGAAAATTGGATGATAAACGTGTCACAATTCACTTCCAGGACGGGTCGGCCTATGTCCGCGACACCAACAATCAGTATGACCTGATTATCGTTGATTCCACGGATCCCATTGGGCCAGGCGAGGGCCTGTTCACCAATGAGTTTTACCAAAACTGCTTCCGAGCGTTGACCAACGATGGAATCTTGGTCAATCAATGCGAGAGCCCATTTTACGAAAAAAACGCTAGGGAAATGCGACGTGCGATTGCAAAAATCAAGCGCCTGTTTCCAATTGCCGAGGTTTACCAGTACAATATGCCGACATATCCTTCCGGCCACTGGCTATTTGGTTTTGCGTCGAAGAAGTTTCATCCCGTCCGGGACTTCCAACCAGAAGTATGGAAGAGCTTTGGCCTGAATACTAGGTACTACAACACGGACGTTCATACTGCATCCTTCATGTTGCCGACCTATGTGAGGGAACAAATCGATGACCCAGATTCTGAGTAGTACCCCAGAGTCCATTCGTACAACGTTGTTCAATCTCTGTCGCATCAAGAGTGTGACGGATTCTCAAGGGGAACGGGAGGCACCACGATTTCTCTACGAGTGTCTCAGACGATTGCCCTATTTTCAGAATCATCCCAGTTACTTATTTCTCCAGCTCATCGAGGGAGACAGATTGGGACGAGAGAATCTGTGTGCGTGGGTCCGTGCAGAGCAGACCACCAAGAAGACCGTAATACTCATGGGTCACTTCGACGTGGTCGACACAGACGTATGTGGTTCGTTAAGGGACGAGGCATTCGATCCACAACTGTACACCCGGCTCATTCGGGGAGAGAAGATTACGGAAGAGGCGAAGGACGACCTGGAGTCGGGAGAGTGGGTATTCGGACGCGGAACCGCGGATATGAAATCCGGGCTGGTGGTTCAGGCCGCCGTTCTGGCAGATTTCGCTGAGCATGCGGAAACTCTCAATGTAAATCTTCTCTACGTTGCTGTTGCGGACGAGGAGAACAATGCCTCGGGAATTCACCAGGCTGTCCGTTATTTGAGCCGGCTCAAACACGATGAGGACTGGGAGTTTCTTTGCTGCATTGACAGTGAACCCAGTATCACGCAGGAACGTAAAGACCATGGATGGGTGCATACCGGAACAATTGGCATGTATACTCCCTTCACTTTTATCATTGGACGCGAGGCACACGCAGGGGAATATTTTGAAGGCCTTCCTGCGTCACTGATTGCCTTTCAGATGGGCACGATGTTGGAAGGAAGCGAGCGTTTTTCGGACGCGTACGAGGGCGTGACGTATCCTCCTCTCACCTGCTTGAAGTTTCATGACTTGAAGGCTTCGTATTCTGTAACGGTGATAGAGCGCGTCGCGATGTATTTTAACTGTCTGTTTATCACGAAGACACCTGATGAGGTTCTTGGCTTGCTGAAGGAAGCAGCGTTCGATGCCCTGCAGGTGGCACTAGATAGATATCGCAGAAATTGGAGTGGGCAGAAATCCCACTCTAAGATGCCGGACTGGGCGCCGCGGGTCATGGAGTATGGTGAATTGCTGATGTTGGCAGAGGAACGGGCCAAACGGCCGGCCAGTGAGTTGTGTGCTGAGTTTCTTTCCTCCACGCCGGCAGCAGCGGAATTGCAGGAACGGGGCCTGCGGCTGGTAAATTATTTGGTTGACATTGCCGGACTGAAGGGACCAACTGTTGTGGTAGGGTTTCTGCCTCCGTATTGCCCTTCGCATTTCAACCATGGACAGACAGACAAGGAGCGCAAGGTTCTGGAAGGTGTTGGGCGAGTCGTTGAGCTGGCGCATCTGAAATTTCAAGAGACCGTGTCTGTGGGAGAAATTTATGAGGGCATCTCTGACCTCAGCGAGTTTGGCTTTAACGGTACCAACCGCGATATAGAGTGTCTCAGCAAAAATCTGCCCGGCTGGGGTATAGACTTCGAGTATCCATTTGACCAGTCGAAGTACCTAGACGTTCCGGTTGTAAACATTGGTCCTATAGGAAAGGACGCTCACAAGAATACAGAACGGTTGCATCTTCATTACGCAACACGGGTGCTTCCCAGCCTCTTAAAGGAAATGATACGGTCGTTCTGATGACAAGGAACTAAAGCAAAAACCAAGCATTCAAAGCCACCCAGTGGACGTTATTCAGCGGGTGGCCTTTTTTGCGTTTCGGTCTGAAACTTGTTTCGCGGTTTGAAACATTTTTTGCAAGAACATTGATTCTGCCTCAGAAACTCCGTTTTCGTTTCACGGTTTGAAACTTTTTTAAAACGTCATGCCCTGAGTTCTAAAGAGGTCCCAACCCATGTTCAGGGACGATATACGGACCTACAATAGCGATAGGAACGATAGATCATTAATTCTATATCTATCTAATAAATGATCATAAGTTCCATAATAAGTTATCAATGGTATCTAAACAAAAGGAAGGAGAGAAAGTCGTGAACGATGGGAAGAGATTACGATTGTTTGACTCAGTACTCTTGGCCGTGACAGTCATTCTGACCGTAGAGTCCGTCGCACCAGCCGCCTCCGTTGGACCCACTCAGTTCTTCTGGTGGGCTCTGCTGTTGATTGCCTTCTTCTTACCCTATGGCATGATTTCTGCGGAACTGGGCACCACCTACAAAGATGAAGGTGGGTTATACGACTGGGTAAAGCGTGCTTATGGCCCCAGAAACGGAGGTCGGGTGGCCTGGTACTATTGGATTAACTTTCCTCTGTGGATGGGTTCTCTGGCAGTGCTGTTTCCAACCGTCATCAACCAGGTTGCCGGCCACACCATGGGGATGCTGCCGTCCACCATCATATCCCTGCTCTTCGTCTGGGTGGTCATTTTCATCAGTCTGTTTCGAATTGCAGATAGTAAGTGGATTTTGAATATTGCTGCCATTTTCAAGGTCATCATCATACTGAGTTTGGGTGGCCTTGGCATATACGTGGCAGCAACTCACGGCGTCGCAAACACATTTACCGCAAAAACCATGTTGCCTTCCATGAATTTGAATAGCTTGTCCTTCGTTTCCGTCATTATCTTCAACTTCCTGGGTTTTGAAGTAGTGGCGGCAATGTCGGGGTCCATGAAAAATCCCCAAAGGGAGATTCCGAAGGCCATTCTCCTCGGTGGAGTACTCATCGCCGTGTTTTACCTGCTGGCTGCCTTTGGTATTGGCACCGCCATCCCCTACAGCAAGTTAACAACGGATAGCGGCCTCTTGGACAGCTTTTCAACTTTGCTGGGTTCGGGCGGTACCTGGTTTGTCACAATTGTGGGGCTCATGTTTCTGTATACTCTCGGATCCAATCTCCTGTCCTGGTCCTACGGCGTAAACTACGTGGCTATGTACGCTAGTGAAAACTCTTCGCTGCCGAAGATTTTCAGTTGGAAGAACGCCAGAACCGAGATGCCCATTGGCGCGCCAATCTTGAACGGCGTTGTGGCTTCCATTCTCGTCCTGCTTGATCCCCTCATGCAGAAGCTTGGTATGGATAATATCTTTTGGAACTTCTTTGCACTCAATGTGGTGACTTTTCTCGCGTCTTACATCTTTATGTTTCCTTCTTTCCTGAAGCTAAGAAAGACCGATCCCCATCGCGAGAGGCCCTTCAAAGTCAAGGCAAACAATGGATGGCTTGCAGTCATGACGTATGTCCCTGTCATCTTGCTCATTGCGTCCATTTTCTGCACGGTAGTTCCGTTTAGCCTCTCGTCCGATGAACTTTCATCCAAACTTCCGCTTCTCATAGGAACTATTATTGCAGTGATCGTTGGCGAAATTATTGTTCACGTGAGTTTACGCCAACACCATGATGACGACCGGGTCCTTCCCACTGTGGATGTCAATGGGTCTTCTCTATCAAGCTCAGGCAAAGGAGATGCGAAGCTGTGAAAACGCTCACCAGTACGCCCAAAAAGGATGGTTTCAGGATGCCCGCTGAATTCGAGCCGCACAAGGGTTGCTGGATGATTTGGCCCGAGAGGACGGACAACTGGCGAAACGGGGCCAAGCCGGCGCAGAAGGTTTTTGCCCAGGTGGCCACTGCCATCTCGCAGTTCGAGCCGGTCAGCATGGTGGTGAGTCGCCAACAGTATCGGCATGCCAGAAACGCGTTGCCTGAGGACATTCGACTGATAGAAATGTCAACGAACGACTCGTGGATACGGGACTGTGGTCCAACTTTTGTTGTCAACGATGAGACTAAAGAAGTCCGAGGGGTAGACTGGGTTTTCAATGCTTGGGGTGGATTGGTGGACGGTCTGTATTTTCCCTGGGACGATGACGACGAAGTCGCTCAGAAAGTATGTGAGATTGAACAGGACCAGAGGTATCGCTTGAGCAACTTCGTGCTGGAAGGGGGCTCAATTCATGTGGACGGCGACGGAACCGTCATTACCACGGAGGAGTGTCTACTCAGTGAAGGTCGCAACCCACTAATGAAGAGAGAGGAGATAGAGGGCATTCTGAAAGAATACCTGGGCGCAGATAAGGTGATTTGGCTGAAGCGGGGCATTTATCTCGATGAGACCAATGGTCATGTGGACAACATCTGTAACTTTGTCCGACCAGGTGAGGTCGTGCTGGCATGGACGGACGATGAGGGCGATCCGCAATATGAAATTTCGAAGGAAAATTACGACATCCTGATGAATGAAACGGACGCGAAGGGTCGGCACTTAACGGTTCACAAATTGCACGCACCTGCTCCCATTCTTATTACTGAAGAGGAGAGCGAAGGGGTCGATCTCGTTGACGGAACGCTCCCAAGACGCGCCGGCGATCGCCTTGCTGCGTCCTACGTGAACTACTATACAGCCAACAACGGTATCGTCATGCCTTTCTTCAACGATTTAAATGACGAAAGGGCAAGAGCCTTACTACAGGAGCTCTATCCCGACAGAAAAGTTGTGGGCATCTATGCGCGTGAAATTCTTCTTGGAGGCGGAAATATCCATTGCATTACGCAGCAGGAACCCGCGGGCAGGCAGAGATAGTAGCTTTCAACGTTGTCACCAAGATTCACTCACGAATTTAGGAAAGGCGGACTACGAATGGCGCGTTTGGTGGTGGCTTTAGGGGGCAATGCCTTGGGTAACACCCCTGAAGAGCAAAAAGAAAACATTGGCCGTGCAGCTAGTGCATTGGTTCAGCTCATTCTGGATGGTCACAAAGTCATCGTGAGTCACGGCAATGGACCACAGGTTGGTATGATTAAACTTGCCTTTGAAGAGTCATCTGCCATAAACAGGAAGGTCCCAAGCGTAAACCTGCCAGAATGTGCGGCCATGAGTCAGGGGTACATCGGGTATCACCTGCAAAGTGGACTCACAAGGGAATTGCGCCAGAGGGGAATAAACAGGGAAGTAGGCACCGTCATAACCCAGGTCGTTGTCAGCGCCTCCGACCCGGCGTTCGAGAACCCTGAAAAACCTATTGGCGGCTATTATGATGAACAAACAGCAAGAGTGATGATGGAGGCGCACCCCGAGCAGGTGTATGCCGACGATGCCGGCAGGGGATGGAGAAGAGTGGTTCCGTCACCGAAGCCTATTGACATTGTCGAAAAGGAGACCATTTTGGACCTGGTCAATCATGGATTTATTGTCATCGCCTGTGGCGGCGGGGGCGTGCCGGTCGTTGTGGGTGACAGCGGTGGTTACGAGGGAGTGGCTGCTGTCATAGATAAAGATTTGGCCTCTGAGAAGTTAGCTGAACTTGTGGAGGCGGATTATCTTGTCATGTTGACCGCTGTTGACCGGGTGTGTATTCGCTGGGGTCAACCCAATCAGGAGGAGTTGGGCACACTGACCGTTGAAGAAGCTGAGCGCTATTGTAGTGAAGGCCAGTTTGCACCGGGCAGTATGCTGCCAAAAGTGCAGGCAGCCATGTTGTTTGCACAGAGTGGAAAGCACCGCAAGGCTATTATTGCCTCATTGGAGAAGGCTTCGCTGGCAGTGAGCGGGGAGTCGGGAACAGTCATTGCCCGCAACACATCTGAACTGGCCACTGGAGCTAGGGTTAAGCAGTAAGGTTGTATTAATTAAGGTTGAACACGGTCCGACAAAGCAAAGTAGGCAAGCAGGTAGTGCCAATAGTGTTGGGCAAACAGCTTCCACCAAGGGCGGTCTGGCCAAAAAATTTGGCAAGTGAATTTCTAAGGAGATGCTGACTATGGCAGTTTCACATTTCGTCGATACAAATAGCTTTTCCAAAGCGGAGCTCATGGACATTGTAAATCTGTCCCTGTCTCTAAAAAAGTGCATCAAGTCCGGATACTATCCTGAGTTATTGAGGTACAAGTCACTGGGTATGGTCTTTCAGCAGTCGTCGACCAGAACCCGGGTTGCAGCCGAAACCGCCATGACTCAGTTGGGGGGACACGCGCAATATCTGGCGCCAGGACAAATTCAGTTGGGGGTCCATGAGGCCATTGAAGACACAAGCCGTGTTCTCTCGCGCTTCGTCGATGTTCTTATGGCACGCGTAGACAGGCATGAGGCAGTAGCCTCTCTGGCGCGGTACGCCTCGATTCCGGTCATTAACGCGATGTCTGACTACAACCACCCCACCCAGGAGATGGGCGACATCATCACCATGATTGAACACCTCCCTGAAGGGAAGAAACTTGAAAACTGCAAAGTAACTTTCGTGGGCGACGCTACACAGGTCTGCGCGTCATTAGGATTCATTACGACCAAGATGGGAATGAGCTTTGTCCACTTCGGACCCGAGAGTCACCAGTTAAGGAACGAACATGTACAAATCATGAAAGAAAATTGTACGGTATCAGGAGGGCAGTTTGCCATTACTGATAATGCGGAGAAAGCCCTTCAGGACGCGGACTTTGTCTATACAGACGTCTGGTACGGGCTGTATGACGCTGAACTTCCCCGCGAAGAGCGGTTACGTGTTTTCTACCCTAAGTATCAAGTTACGGAGAGTCTAATGCGCCAAGCCGCACCGGGAGCCAAGTTCATGCACTGTCTGCCCGCAACAAGGGGAGAGGAGGTTACTGAGGAGGTCATCGAGTCGAACTATTCAGTTGTATTTGATGAAGCGGAGAACCGGCTTACGGCAATGCGCGGCATTCTTGTGTACCTATTGAAAAAGGATATTGTTGGCGACGGTTCTATCAACACAATTATTGCCGAACTTGAGAATCGGCTCGCAAGCTTCTGCTCCAGGGGTGAAAGGGAGTTCGTCTTAAGGTAACCCGATCTGCCAAAATACACCAAACCTAACAACCCAAAGGCTGCCCGCCAACTCCACGTTGGATGTGGCAGCTCTTTCACTTTCGTTGGAGGCCATCGGTCTGGGACCTATAGTATAGGACCGTAGAAAAGCGCTGTATCACCTATTATATTGAACAAAGGCGGTCATCCCCTGGAAATTGAAACCATGGAGGTCAGAGTCTTGTCTCCGCCCTTGCCCCTAAGTCGACATGGCAAAGAACAGACTAATGGCGATGACGACAAAGACCGCCGCTACAATCAGTGAGGCCAGTCCGGAATGCACGAGCCAGGGAATGAGCGCCAGCGCCAGTGCAATGGCAATTCGGGGCCCGTTGATGGGCCGGACAAAATGCGTCGCGAGGACCAGAAGCAGTGAGAAAACGGTCAAAATCAGCAGAACGTACATATGTGGATACATGCGTGTCACCTCTCCATCATTTTGATTGCGCGCTTACACGTCATCGGGGCGCCTTCGGTAGCGCCAGATTTCCATAAGCCATGACGTTACCGTTCCAATGCCGACGAGCCAGACGATAGCGAACAACAAGAGTCCAATGAACGGGATGCAACTGAATGCCACAAGTAGACTGGATCCCAGTAGGCTCAGCGCCCAAATGGATAGTTCGTTGTGTGAGTTGCGCATCGCCAGTTTCCCCAGCCAGAGAGATGTCAAGGCCAGACCCACGGCGCCTAGAACCAAGTAGACAATCACCAGAGCCACGGTGACGGGCAAGCCAACAACGGTGACCGCTGCCAAGGCAGCAATAGCCAGCGCGGCCAGAGACACGAAGACACCGATAAACCCTACGCGGCGTACAGACTGCTCCATGTGAGCCAGCGGGGTGGCCACCTGATGACGGAGCGCCACGGCAATGAGCATGGACAAGATGATAATGGCGATGCCAATAGCCAGGATGGAAGCCCAGAGCAACACTGCACCCAGGACGCCCAGTAGGGTTCCGTCCCAGAAAGGCGTGCTCATGGCGGCGTGAAACAGTTGCTCCACCTGTGCGCCAGGGTCCTGGGTGAAGGTTCCGCCTAAATCGACCACGATGCCGGCTTGCGCCGTTGACGTTAGATGAAGGTTTCCGTCAACAACCACAAGAATTTCCGGGACCTTGCCGCGCACCAGGGCATCGTGCCCAACAACCAGGACGTCTTTGACGACTTGCCCCTGCTGAATTACGGTATAGTGCCTGGAGAGCAGCGCTTCGCTTTGCGTAGCAGCCGCTGCCACCCCATGGGGCAGTAGGGCCAGCGTAGAGAGCAGCAGGGAGATGACAAAGGCCTGAAGCCGCCGCAGCGTTGTTCTCATAGGATACCCTCAGTTCTCGAAGTGCGTAAGGCCAGAGCCACTCCAAAGATGGAAAATCCGGCGAGCAGGATACAGGAGATGGCGATGCCGGCTATCCATGAACTTCCCATGTCAGGGGAAAGGTGAATGATTCCGCCGATGATGGAGACGTCAAAGCGAAAAAATGCCTTCATAGCCACGCCCAGGGGTGACAGCAGTGCGGTTGCCACGCCTAGGAGAGCCAAAGCCGCACAAACCACATAGAGGGCGGACAGTCGCCTGGCTTGCACACCCTCGCGGGACATTTCAACAGCCCTCAGGATGCTCAGTTCCAGGCCTACGGGTGGTGTCACATCATTATAGGCGGCCTGCAGGGCGCCGCTGATGCCTTGAAGATGGCTCAGTAGACGGCGACAGTCCCCGCAGGTCTGAAGGTGCTGCTCGATGGCTTCGCAATCTTCTCTTGAGGCCTCGCCGTCCATGAAGGCTGAGAGCTGCTCTTCAACGGATTTGCAGTTCACCATCCACTCCCCCTTTCCGAACTCAACAGTTGCCGGAGTTCAATCCGAGCATTGTGCAGCCTAGATTTGACGGTACCTACAGGGACGCCCAGAATCTGCGCCAGTTGTTCATAGTCAAATCCGTGAATTTCGCGCAGGACCAGAACGGTGCGCTGCTCCGGACTCAACGCTGCCAAGGCTTGTTCCAAATCCATCCGCAGGTCTGATGAGTGACCTGAATCCACGGTCATTGGGTCTGCGGAAGCTAACAGGTCCTTCTGTTTATCCTTTTGGTGCAGCCAGTCAATGGCAGTCCTGACCGTAATTCGGGCCAACCATGTTGGAAAGGTTCGCTCATCGCGGAGTGCCTTCAGGGACTGGTGAACCTTGATAAACGTCTCTTGTGTAACGTCCTCTGCGTCCGCTCGGTTCTGGACCACACCGTATGCCGTGCGAAAAACAAAGGTCTGATAGTTGCGGATGAGGGCGGAAAAGGAATCCCGTCTTCCTTGTCTGGCCCATCGGATGAGGTTCAGGTCCTGTTGATTCAAGCCATTCATCCCCTCCTCCGATGACACCCCCCAGACTGTTCCAACCCAGTGGCACTTTACAAAATTTGTACCCAAAGTATAGGAGCGATTTGGAAAATGTGCAACACCACGTAAGATTCATGCCGCCGGAGTTACATGGATTGCGTCTTTCCTTTTCCCAGGGCAGGCTTGGTATTGGCCGCAGCCGCGCCATACCCGAAAACCTTCGCCACCCTTACGGTAATTGGATAAAGAAGCTTGGAAAATCGCCATACAATCTGACTGGAGAGGATTCCGACCAGCATTCCTCCTATCACATCCGTGGGGTAGTGCACGCCTACATAAACCCGCGCAAACATCACAACGACAGCAACAGTGGTAAAGCTCCAACTCAGCCACTTCTGCTGGTGCCCCCACGATGCGGACGCGAAGCCGAAGCTGCCGGCAACGTGATCGCTGGGGAAAGACGCGTCGCTACTGTGCGGCACGAGCTCAGTGAAGGTACCCTTGTGCATGACTGTAAAGGGGCGCGGCCGGAACCAAACATGAGCAATCACCATATTGACACCCAATGCGAGGACACCGGAAAGACCGGCGACAAACAGTGCGTGCCGATTGTCAATGTCCCGCTTCGGCAAAACAAACCAGCCGGTGATGAAGAGCACTGCGTAGATTTCCAGGGCATACTTGGCAAAGAAAATCATGGTGACATCCAACAGGTGCACGTGTCCAGCCAGGCCGTTAATAGCATGGTAGACCGTCAAATCAAAAGGATTGACAAAAGCTCCGTGAAACATCTACTCACTCCTTGCAATTGCGACTACAGAATAAAGGACGCCGGATCAGCAAAAAAAGTTCACCGCTTCGTGAACTTTTTTCAGGTCTTTGGTGTCCTTGGTTTTGAAAACACAGAACGGGGTGGAGATTTGGGACACTTATCTTCCTTTGCAATCCAGTGGATTCAAAACGGTGGCTACGTGGGCGTGTTTTTCGCCATGGTCTTGGAGAGTGCGTGCATTCCCCTGCCCAGCGAGATGATTATGCCCTTTGGCGGATACCTGGCGTGGCTGGGGCACCTGCATTTGTGGCTGGTCATTGTGTTGGGGGTGTTGGGAAACGTCGTTGGATCGCTGGTCGCCTACTACATCGGCAAATGGGGCGGACGGGCAGTCTGGCTTCACTACGGACGGTATGTGCACGTCACTGAGCGCCATCTCAACATGGCTGAAAACTGGTTTGAACGCCGTGGCGAATGGGCGGTGTTTATTGGCCGCCTGTTGCCGGGAATTCGGACATTCATCTCGCTGCCAGCCGGAATTGCCAACATGAACATGGCGAAGTTTGTCCTCTATTCCGCCATCGGATCGATGCCGTGGGTGGCTTTGCTGGGCTACGCAGGGTATGCGCTGGGGCAGAACTGGGAGAGCATCAAACACTACACGCACCCCCTCACCTACGTAGCGATTCTGCTCCCCGTGGGAGTTGTGGTGGCGGCAGTGGTGCGGATCCGTAGGAAGTCCACCCAAGTGGGGCGCTGACGGCACATCCGTGGCGGCGGGGGCCATTGCGTCAACTTCGGCGGTGGGGCTGGCCGGCTTCGGTGGTGGGGGCGCTGCGCTTCTCTGCCTTCTGCGCGAGGGAAACTTTGTTGGCGATGGGAAACGCTGTTGTCTCAGATGGTGTCCAATGCCATATTAGAGGAAGAATCAATTGCCGCTTCTGAGAGGGGATGGCATCTTGGGGATTTACGGAGCCTTGTCAAGTTTCCTGGGAACTGGGGTTGAGTTCATTGAAGCGCTGACCATCATTCTTGCCGTTGGGGCAGTTCGGGGATGGAAGAGTGCTGTGCTTGGCGGGTTGTCGGCTGTGGTTGTATTGGGGGTACTTGTGGCCATTATTGGTGCACCTCTTGTGCACATTATGGAAGTGCGTTGGGTTCAACTCATTGTGGGTTTGTTTATGCTGCTCTTCGGCATTCGCTGGCTGCGCAAGGCCATCCTGCGTTACAGTGGCCTCAAGTCACTTCACAGTGAAGCAGATAACTACGAAGAGGAACTGGCACGTCAACAGGCAGCGGGGGAAGTGGCACAGGGTATTGACAAATTCGCCTTTGCCACTGCTTTCAGCGGCACATTCCTGGAGGGACTGGAAGCCATCTTCATTGTTATTACCTTCGGTCTGAGCACGAAGTCCATGGGACCGGCGGTGATGGGTGCGGCTGCAGCGTTCGTGGTCATTGCACTTTTGGGCGTTGCCCTGCGCAAACCGCTCTCTGCCGTGCCCGAAAATACGATGAAGTTTGTGGTCGGCGTGATGCTCACATCGTTTGGCGCCTTCTGGGCAGGCGAGAGTATGAAAGTGGCATGGCCTCAGGGCGATGTTTCCATTATCTACCTCATTGCGACGCTTATCGTGATGTCGTTCCTGCTGGTGCAGTGGATTAAGGCGGCACTGAAGAAGTCTGCGTCGGTAGATTCGGCTCAAACGGGGGTGTCCGCATGAAAGCATTGAAGGTACTGTGGGGCTTGCTTGTTGACGATGGTCGATTGGCGTCAATTCTGGTGATTGCACTCATCGTCGCATTTATCTGCGCACAGGCAGGACTGCATTTCATCGCAGGCGTCGTGATTTGGCTGGGGCTGATTGTGTCCGTTTGGACGTCCGTGGGACACCAACTGCGCCTACGCATCAAGTTAAAAAAATAGCGTCTTACCACGGCCGGAGCCCCTTGAAAATGGCGTTCCCTGTTGTATATTCTATCTATCTATCTATCTATCTATCTATCTATGCTAGCTATGCAGGCAGCAGACTGCCAGGATAGTTTCACGAGGGGAGTTCGCCTGATGAGGCGCACAAGGGTGCTGTCGGTCGTTGCCATCTCCATGTGTTCCTGCCTTTTCACAGCGGCGGTGTTGGGGACAGAGAGTGTACCGGTTGCAGAGGCCAAAACAGTGACCTCAGCACCCCTTCATTCTCCTAGCGTCAAGCTGTCTCATCTTTCCGCTACATCTGCCACTCTGTCCTGGGGCTGGATTTCAGGGGCACGCAAATACCAGATTTATCGCAATGGACGTCTGCTGGACACCACCACCCGGCGAAGCTTTGTGGACAAGTCCCTGCATCAAGACGCTCGTTATGCGTATACGGTATACGCCATAGGCGCTCATGGGAAATCCAAGGGCAGGAGCGTGGTGGTGACCACCCCCTTCAGCGCACCGCCTTCAAGACCAGGAAACCTGAAGGTGTACTCTGTCACGCAGACCTCTGTTACGCTAACGTGGAGTGGTGCCTCAAGGGCCACGCAGTATTCCGTTCTAGTGAACGGCAAAACCGTGGGTAGCACGCGTCGGACAGCCTTCACCGTGACCGGACTTTCATCCGGACAGACGTACACCGTTGCCGTCTATGCTTCAAATTCCAGGGGCCATTCGCCAGAGGCGACGGCGCGTGTCACGACAAAGGCGATTTCCAGCCCCATTCCGGCCATTACGCTGTCGTCGGGAACGCCAAGCAGCAGTGGCGTCACTCCAGGCATTCTCGTATCCGGAGAGAGTACTGAAGACTGGTCCTCATCTGGAGGAGGCATCCAGGTGGATGACCTGCCGTTTAGTGCGTCCAGCAACCTCATTCCCATTTATGGCAAAATAACGTCGTCTTATCGACAGGACTTGATGGTGGACGTCGCATCCAGCAGCGTCGAGGGAGAAGTCTGGACATATTCCATTCCCGTTCAATCCGACGGCAGTTTCTCAGCAACAATTACCCTTCCCTTTACGGGAGACGACTACGTCGCCATTGGTGAAGGGAACCCTGGTCTGCAGACCTTCACGAATCTGCTGGAGGTGAACAATCCTCAGCCGAATTTGTCTGCAAATCAGATGGCACTATTGGAGAGTTGGCTGGTAAACTACACGGAATCGACCTCCATTCTCAGCACCGCCACACAAATTACCCAGGCCGCAACTTCCACGGACGGCAAAATCAAGGCCGTGAGCGACTGGGTGTCCCAAAACATTTGGTACAACTTTCCGGCTCTGAACGCCAACGCCATTCCCTGGCAGCAGGCGACACAAACCCTCCAGCTGGGGCATGGTGTCTGTCAAGACGAAGCCGCGGTGGCAGCGTCCTACCTGCGGTCCCTGGGAATTCCAACGAGGTGGGTTGGGGGGGAAGCGTACGATGCAACTACCAAACAGGACCTTGGCGGACACGCCTGGGATGAGGCTTGGGACGGTACCAGATGGGTCATCTTCGATGCTACCTGGAATCAGGTCTACTACCAGTCCACAGCGATTGCAGCGCCTGCCGGTATCACAAGCCAGTGGTTCGACGCCAACTCGTCAACCTTTGCCCAGACTCACGTACCGGATTTGTATCCCTACGAGTGGTGACCATGTGCGTGGCCAGATTTATCACTTGGGGACGGGAAGCAGCGGTCTGCTGGCACAGGGGCCCCATGGTATAACCAGGCCCACAAGCCAGTGCCTGTGCCCGAGCGTGGACCTGGTTATGGAGGAACGAACTGCCTTGGGAGTCTCATTACAATTCGGTTCGTACACCATCTGCGTGGGCGGTGGGCTGCGCCATTCTTGCCCTGGGTGACGACATCTGTGACGGCATTTGCGGCATGGGCCCCTGCATCGGCATTTGCATAGGCGCTTGCCCTTGTGCCGTAGGCGCTGAAGATGGTGGCGGGCCCCACGGAGCCATGGCATCGACAAACTGCGGACGGAAACGCTGGTTCAATCCATTCAAGGATTCCCGAATCTCCTTTAACTCCTCACGCAACTCCTCACGCATCTCCTCCAAGTGTCGCAGTTGGCGATTGGTCGACTGAAGCTCTCGTAACAATCGCTGTGCATGGTTCGAACGGGCCGCCGCCTTGGCCAGTCTCTTGTTCTGAGCCAAAATACATTCCTCCCTTCCTTCCCCGATTTATGTAGTTTATGTCCCGAGGTCTAAATATCGCTGGGCGGTTGACCAGGTGCATGGGAATGGGACACAGGATTTATACCCTTGGGGGATTTGGCCCAATCTACCCTGAGCCGAGTATGAAAGAAACAATCGGATGGAAACTACGGATGCACCCCAAAAATGAGACGGTGGACACCACTTGGCGCCGCCCATGCCCGATGCCATTTGGGGGAAGTATAGGTACTGGAGCCGAGTTGCGTTGGGGGAAACTTTCAGACGAGGAGAGACGCTATGTACAAGACCAAATTTTCGCGGGGCATATCCGTCCAAAAATCCGTCGGGAGTATCGTCGAGAATCGGCCAACGGGATCGATGACCCTCGCCGAACTGGTTCTCGTCGGCGTGGGGGGCATCATTGGGGCCGGGTTCTTTCTGGGATCCGGATTGCCCATTCGCACTGCCGGACCCGCCGTCCTATTGGCTTTTCTTGCCGGGGGCTTTATCACCATGCAGACCACAGGTGCGCTGAATTCCCTGGCCTTTGAGCATCCGTCGGAGGGGGCGTTCAAAGTCTACGCAGACATTTATATAGGCCGCTTCATGGGCTACCTGCAGGGGTGGACGTATTACCTGACCAGCATCCTAGTCATCTCCAGCGAGGCTGTGGCTTCCGCTATTTTTGTACGGCTTTGGCTGCCCACCATGCCCCTTTGGCTGATGTCCTCTGCCTTTGCCGCGCTGGTCCTGCTCATTAACGCATTTGGCGCCAAGGATTTTAGTGTGGTGGAGTCCTTCATGAGTGTCATTAAGACCGCTGCACTCATCGGCTTCATCCTGGTGGCGGGCATGGTGATTCTCGGGGACTATACCGTTGCAGGCACGCCGGCGGCGACATCCGCTCTCAGGCACGGCGGTTTTTTCCCTCACGGTTTCCGCGGGCTCGCGCAGTCCATGCTCATCGTCATTTTTGCCTACGCCGGAATCGGCGTCTTCGCCACTGCAGCAGTTCACCTTAGGAATCCAAAACAGCTGGACACGGGCGGCATTGCCACCGTGGCCATGTTGACTGGGCTGTATCTTTTGTCAATTGGAGGGATTTTGCTTCTCATCCCGTGGAGCACGGTGAGTGCGCAAACGAGCCCCTTCGTGCAGGCGCTGCAACGCATTCAGCTTCCCGCTGTGGCAAATATGTTGAACGCGGTGATTCTCGTGGCAGCCTTCAGTGTCATGGCGGGATCGGTCTTTTCTGCCAACCAGATTCTCATCAGTCTCGGCGAAGGTGGAGAGGCGCCAAGGTTCACCGCCATGCACAGCGAAAAGCGCAGGACTCCATACGGCGCGTTGGCGACGACCACCGTTTGCCTGGCTGTCTTCATTGGATTATCCTATGTGTTACCCTCCACTATCTACGAACTCCTCATTAGCTCCTCCAGTTTCTTCACTTTTTTCAATTGGTTCGTCATTCTCCTTACGTTTCTCGTCTGGCGCCGCTTTAACCAGGGCAAGCAGGTTTCCCTCCTAGCCATGGGCCAGCCCATTTCTACGTGGATGACAATGGGCCTTATAGCCCTCCTCTCCGGGTACGCGTTGTTGGACAGGGAGCAGCGAATGGGGTTTTACGCTTGCCTTGTCATTGCCGCGTTGCTGGTCATTGGCTATTTCTTTGCGCCGAAGCGGCAGCAGACGTGAAGACGGTGGTTCACCTGTGGAACGGCGTATATTTAAAAGAGCGCTGCCCCGAAGGAGAAAGGCGCTGGGGCAGCGTAATCATTTATACTCGTTTGAGGATTTCTAGGAGGTATTTGCACTGAAGATGCCACGAACTGTTTTAACCCTTGACGGATCCGGCAAGCATGCCGCGAATAAAATAGCGCCCCAGAAAAATGTACAACAGTAGCGTGGGGAGTGCCGCTTCTAACGCGCCGGCCATTTGCACATTCCACTGCACGACATCACTGCCGGACAAATTCTGTAGTGCCACCGTTACCGGTTGGTGTGGTGGAGTCGTAAGAGTGATTGCAAACAAGAATTCGTTCCATATGTTGGTGAACTGCCAAATTGCAACGACGACAAAACCAGGAATGGCCAATGGCAGCATAATGCGTAAGAAAATGCCCCAATATCCGTTTCCATCAATCTGTGCAGACTCCAGTAACTCATTGGGAATCCCCGCGTAATAGTTGCGGAAAATGAGAGTCGTTATGGGAATACCATAAATCGTATTCGTAAGAATCAGCCCTGGAATCGTATTGTACAAATGGATTCCTTCAACAAATTTTAACAGCGGAATCAAAATGCTCTGGTAGGGAATGAACATACCAAAGAGGATGATGGGAAAGAGGGCATTGGAGCCCGGAAATTTCCACTTAGATAGAGCGTAACCATTGAGGGCCCCGATAATCGACGACAGCACTGTAGCACCTACGGCTAAGTACAGACTATTGCCCAGGTTGGGTCCCAGTTGGGCAAACGCTTGAATCCACGGTTCAAAAGTAATGTGATGAGGGAGCCACCACATATGGTTGATGTCCACTTCAGAGTTGGGCTTGAGACTGGTTGTCAACAAAACATAGATTGGCATCAGAAATACCCCTGATAGCACTACCAACACCGCGTACAGAATGCTTCTATTTAAACGTCGTACCGCCATGTTTAGGCATCCTCCTTTCTCAGACTTTGCACGAGATAGGGAATGACAAAAACCATCATGAGTAAAAACATGATGATGGCGATAGCTGCGCCCTGGGCGTATTTGTCAGCCTGAAACGTAGTCGTGAACATGTCTAGTGAAGGTTGGTCTGTAACGTACCCATTTCCAGGCCCCGTCATGGCGTACACTAAGTCAAATGTTTTCAGTGACATTTGAATGAGAATTACAACGACTGTGACCGTGATAGGCCTTAACTGCGGAAAAGTAACGCGCCAGAATGTCCTCCATTCATTGGCTCCATCAACACGAGCCGCTTCCTTTATTTCATCCGGAACTGCGCGAAGGCCCGAGAGGTACAGAGCCATCGCAAAACCAGATAACTGCCAGACAGCAGCAATGATTACGGCAAGGAGCGCGACAGGCAAACCAAATTGAATTTGTCCTAAATGAAAGGATGGAACGACTTTACTGCTTGTGTACCATAGAGGAAGGTGTTTGGCTCCCAGTGCTTTAAATATCAAGTTGACACCTGTCTGCGGATTCAATAACCACTGCCAGACAACGCCGGTGACAATAAAGGACAAAGCCATCGGAAACAGAAAAATGTTTCGGAAGAGGCTTTCTGCTTTAATTTTGCTATCGATTAACACGGCTAGAAATAGACCAATAGCCATGCACAATAGAATGAAAAATATGGTTAGAAACAAGAGGTTTCGCAAATCGGACTGGAAGCGAAAGTCCCCAAAGATGGCTTTGTAGTTTGCTAAACCTGCAAACGAAGAATTGGGGATGAAGGAGTTCCAATTCGTAACGGATACATACCCCGTCCACCCCAGAAAGCCATATACAAATATCCCCACTGCAATTAAAGAGGGTATGAGCGTAACTATCGCCCAGGTCTTATTCCAACTCCAATGTATTCTCCGTTTTTTCACTGGTAACGAGGGCATGTACGATGTGTTCGCAGCCAGTGTGGAACTGTTTCTCATCCACACTTCCTCCTTTGATTTCTCCTCAACGCAACAAAAATGGAGTGGTCAGGCACTTCAGCCTGATACCTGACCACTCGTCGAGCTTGTTCTTAACTCAGCGGATTTTGCTGTGCTGCAGACTGCATGGAATTTATAAACTGGCTGACATTGTGGTTACTTATTAACACTTCAACGGCTTGTGTCGCAGCCGTTTCGAAACCAGGGTTGGCAGCTTCACCATTAGCAAGACTGGGAACCAAGCTGTCACTCTTGAAATCTGTCATAGCCTGCTGGCTATACTCATCGTATTTGCTCATGTCGGCATCCGTGCGGGGCGGAATAGAACCCTTCAGCGGGTTGAATTCGTCCTGCCCCTGTTTTGACCCAATGAGCTTCAAGAAGTCCGTTGCTCCTGTTGGATTGGGTGCACCCTTGGGCAGTCCAAAGGAGTCAATGACGTACTCAAAGTCACTGTTGGTGCCCGGGAAGTCGGTCCAGCCAAAACCTGTGCCTTCCTTGATATTCTTAGACAGGAAGTAGGCTTTAGCCCAGTCTCCCATGAGGTTAAATGCCGCACTGCCATCCGCTACTTGTTGATCTGCCTCGTCCCAGGTGACGGCGGAGTGATTGGAGTTAGTGTACTGCAGCAGGTTGACGAAGGTCTGAGTCGCCTGTTTGACCTGGGCGTTAGTGAATGGAATCTTACCCTGCCAAACTTGGTCATACTTCTGCGGTCCCAAGGTAGCCAGCAGCACATTTTCCCAAAGCATGACAGAGCCTAACTGGTCCTTATCGCCGTACTCTAGAGGAGTAACCCCCTTAGACTGCAGCGTCTTTAACTCGCTCATGAACTGACTCATGGTCTTCGGAGGCGTAAGGTTGTATCTCTTCAACACCTGAGGGTTGTACCAGAGGACATTCCCTCTACCGACGTCGACGGGCACAGCATAAATGTTCCCATTTTTTGAGAGGCTATCAATAATCTCTTTTGGGAAGACCTTGTTCCACCCTTGGCTTTGGTACAGGCTGTTGAGGGGTTGCATGTCCCCTGCGTTGACCCATGCCATCAGTTCCGCGCCGGCATGAACCTGGAATGTGTCAGGTGGATTGCCTGCTTGCATCCGGTTAGCTAGAACGGACTTGGCATTGGATCCTCCTCCGCCCGCAACAGCTTCATTTGTAATTTTTTCATTCGGGTATTTCTGGCTGTATGTTTTCATTACCGCTTGCAATCCGGCGGCCTCACCGCCGGCGGTCCACCAACTGAAAATCTGCACCTGATGGCTGCCACTACCCCCTGACGTCTTGTTGGACGACGTGGAGTTCGAGCTACCACAACCTACTACCATTCCCATCGACGCTACCACGGCTGCACCGGTGAGCAAAGCTTTGTACGGTTTCAACTTCAAAGCCCCCTTAATTGTATGAATCTCCAAAGACTCGTGTGGTCCCGGCCCAAAACCCGATTCCAATTGTAAGCCTTATCACAGACCGGCTGGAGACTGGACAAATGCTCATCCTCTCCTTTGGTGGGCCTGCCCATTGTGAGCACTGTTAAGGTAGGGCTCAGAGACTCTTGCGGGCTGTGATAAATCCTACGAAGCACCTTCCAGCATCAAGTTAGTCATAAAAGTAAACTATACATGCAAAAAGGCATCATAAAACCCCTCTTTTCCTGCTTGTTTACATTGATATTCGGACCGTTGGTATATATGATAAACTAAGTAGGGGAGATTCTCAACATCATCTCAGCGTAGTTGTTTGAATCCAGAATATTAAGTTGATTTTTGCGGAGAGAAATCTGTTCGTATGCAAGTTTGAGGGAATACAGAGGCACGGTCTTGTGGAATATAGCCAACAGTGCTAAGTGAACAAAGGCTTCGGTTGAGGATTGTTGGCTGGTTCGGTCAAAGGTTAGACTGGTGAGACAAAGGAGCTACGTTTCCTTGTCGCGAGTGTCCAAGGAAGGGGAAACTGATGGTGCGTTCATTCGATACACCCGCAGTGAGACGTACAACCCAGGCCAATATTTTTGGAGAAATTTTTAAATCCGGCACCACATCGCGAATTGAAATTGCACGGGAGTTGCATTTGAACAAAGCCACCGTTTCGGCTGCTGTCGACGACTTGATTCAACAGAACCTTGTTCGAGAAATGGGCTACGGTGAGTCGCAAGGCGGCCGGAAACCTATTCTCTTGGCGGTGAACAGTGACGCCGCTTATACCATTAGTATTGACGTTCAAATTACGCATGTGACCACAGGCGTTCTCACTTTAACCGGCGATACGGTTTGGGTGACGGAACACCCGTTGTACCGTGTGGACATCTCGTTGACCAAAGAGCAGGTGGTGAATGACCTTATACGGGAAATTCACCAGGCTATGGAGCACGTCCCTCCCAGTTCGCACGGACTCCTAGGTGTCGGCATTGCGCTTCCTGGCATGGTAGACGCCAATACGGGTCATGTCTATTACCTTCCTAACCTGGAGTTGTCAGACTGGGAGTTGGGAAGTACCTTGGCTGCTCGCATCCCGGTACCTGTCTACATTGATAATGACGCAAACTGCGGGGCCTTGGCGGAACATATTCGAACGCGCAAGGATAACATGGTTTTCATTAACGCCGGTATCGGAATTGGAGCCGGCATTGTTGCAAGGGGTTTACTTTACCGTGGAGAACACGGGATAGCCGGTGAGTACGGTCATATGACTATCTCCGCCATGGGGCTAAGGTGCTCTTGCGGGAGTTACGGGTGTTGGGAAGAGTACGCATCGGAGCGCGCCTTGCTTCGGATGCTGCAGGAGCGGGGGGAGTTACCTGACCAGCAGATTCCACATTCGGAATTCATGTCCCTGTGTGTGGCAAGAGCCCAATCCGGACAACACCATTACCTTGACGCCTTGACCGAATTAGGGAGATTCATTGGCATTGGAATAGCCAATATTTGCAATACGTTGGATCCCAGTTGCATCTTTGTCGGTGGGTCAATGGCTGATGCCTTTCCTTTCATTGCTGAACCTATGAGACAGGTGTTACGGCACAGAGCGATGCCGGTCAATCACGAAATTGAGGTCATCCCCGCCGAGCGTGGCAGCGTCATTCGAGGTGCGTCGAGATTGGTACTCTATGAAGTTCTTCTCAACCAGGGCAGTGATGGTTCCAGTCTTTTCGGTGGAGACTAGCTTTTGCAGTCGTTCCTTGTTGGTATCGTGCTCACCTAGTGGTACTCTGTCGCCAAGCAATGAAGAGGAGTCGGAACCTGCAACGGATCCGACTCCTCTTCGGTACGCCCGGCATGGGCGGTCTCTATCAGGGTGAAAGTCCTGAACGGCGGTTAGGCACCCTCTCCTACTCGATTAGGGTTAAAACCAGAATGTCGAACGGAAGCTTGACCGTAAAACTTTGATTGTGGAGGTACCTCTTGTATGTTGTCCGTACAAGTGCTATCCTAATACCAGCATAATTCTGCGTAGACTCTTCAGCATTGGTTAGGAGAGCTTGACGGCATGGAAAAGCTGCAACTGGAAGCGGATAGTTCAAAATACCAGCAGGTTAAAAACAATATTAAGCGGTGGATTCTTGCCGGTCAGGTTGACGATGAGGGCCGCATACCCTCTGAAAACAACATGTCTGAGTTTTTTGGCGTGAGCAGGCATACCATTCGTCAGGCCATCGGCGAACTGGTGAACGAGGGCTGGGTCTATCGCCAGCAGGGGCGTGGGACGTTTGCCACCTCAAGGGATAATTACTCGGCATCGCGAAAGCAAGGTCATCTAAAAATTGGCGTCATCACGACTTACCTGGTGGATTACATTTTCCCCCATATCATTCAGGGGATTGAGTCTGTAGTCGTTCCACAAGGTCATTCCTTGTCCTTATATAGCACTGGAAATAATGTGCAGACTGAGCGGCGCGCATTAGAAATGGCGCTGCAGCAAGGGGTTGACGGTCTCATTATTGAGCCCACAAAGAGTACCCACCCCAACCCCAACATTGATTTGTATCTACTCATGGAACGACGGAATATCCCCTTTGTTATGCTACATAGCTCTTACGTGGAACTGAATGCTAGCACGGTAACGTTGGATGATGCTCGAGGCACCTACCTGGCGACAAGCCATCTGTTTAATTTGGGACATAAAACAGTCGGAGCCATATTTAAGTCTGATGACGCCCAGGGACGCGCAAGGTTCAAGGGATTTGTGAAAGCCCATCAGGATTTTCACATGCCAATTCAAGGGCAACTGATTAAGACCTACACCACGGAGGACAAAGACGACGTCGTGGCCGGATTTGTCAGGGAAGTAGTTAAAGAAGATGGTGACCACCATCGGGCAACAGCAGTGGTGTGCTACAACGATGAAATTGCTATTAGTGTAATTGCGCAGCTCCAAACGGTGGGGTTGGAGGTTCCAAAGGACATATCCGTGACGGGATTTGACGATTCTACGTTGGCGGACAAGGGAATTGTTCAACTGACGACGGTTCGGCACCCGAAGCACGAGATGGGTGAGGTTGCAGCAAAGATGCTGTTTGATTTACTGAAGAGCAAGGACACGATGTGGGTCCCACGGGAACATGTCTTTGAGCCCGAATTAGTCGTTCGGACCTCGACAAGTCAACCCGAGTAATTTTTTTAAAGTAAGTTGTACGTACATCCGTATCAATTAAGCGAGGTGAAAGCATTGGAAAGAGCTCCATTGCTCGAGGCACGAAAGATAAGAAAACGCTTCCCTGGAACCTTGGCCCTAGATGGAGTGGATTTATCGGTCTTACCTGGTGAAATTCACGCGGTCATGGGGGAGAACGGGGCGGGCAAGTCGACGCTCTTGAACATCTTGACGGGATCGTTAAGTCACGACGAGGGCCAGATTCTCGTCAAGGGGCAAGAAGTGAACTTTAGGACGCCCGTCGAAGCGCGTGCGAACGGCTTGGCTATTGTTCACCAGGAGCTAAGCTTGTTTCCGGCTGTATCGGTCATGGAGAACGTACTTGTGGGTCGCAGTATAGCAAGGATGGGCCTGATGGACAGAAAGCAGATGGCTCCTCTGGTGAGAAGCTATCTGAGCAAGTTCGACGCTACTTTTGGCCCGGAAACTATTGTGAAGAATCTAAGCGTGTCACAGCAGCAAATTGTGGAAATCGTGAAGGCTCTGGTAATGGAAGCTGACGTTTACATTTTCGATGAACCCACTTCTGCTCTCAGTGTAGAGGATGCGGAAAAGCTCTTTGTAGTTCTGCGACAATTGCGTCAGCAAGGCAAAGGGATTATTTACGTAAGCCATAAGTTTGACGAGATTTTCGATTTATCCGACAGGGTCTCAGTCCTACGGGATGGCAGATTAATCGGAACAAGCTCTGTCTCTGAGGTTGCGCCGGAAGATGTCATTAAGATGATGGTAGGACGGTCGCTGGATCGAATTTATCCGGAGAAAACCGACCACACGGGGAAGAAGCTCATGGAAGTGACAGACCTAAACGCTGGAGTTAGGTGCCATAATGTTTCGTTTGATTTGTATGAAGGTGAGATTCTTGGTGTGTTTGGCCTGGTCGGAGCTGGCCGGACTGAGATTATGAGGGCACTGGCCGGCATCGACCCTAAAACCGGTGGACAGGTTGTGCTCAATGGCAAGCATCTGAGAATTCGTTCCATTCAGGACGCCATAAGTCATGGCATTTTCTATTTGACTGAAGACCGCAAGCAGCAGGGGCTGTACCTAAAACTCAGCATTCGCGATGATATCGCATCAGTACACCTGGAGGCGCTGACAAAGCGAGGTTTCTTCCAGACAAAGTCCGCCTCCACCATTGCAACGGAAGTGATGCAAGAGCTTCGGGTAAAAGCGTCTTCTGTAAATCAGTTAATCAACAGTCTCAGTGGTGGTAATCAACAAAAAGTCATGATTGGTAAGTGGCTACTGCGTAAACCTCGAATTCTCATTCTGGATGAGCCGACGCGCGGTATTGACGTCGGAGCCAAAGCTGAAATTCATCAACTGCTTAGAAGACTTGCAAATGAAGGTATTGGAGTCGTGTTCATATCCTCAGAGTTGCCGGAAATCGTAGGTCTGAGCGACAGGGTGCTTGTTATCTACGACGGGGGCGTTGCAGGGACGCTCACGGGGGGAGATATCAACGATGAAACAATTATGGAGTATGCTTCCGGGCTACACATTCAAGAATTGGTGAGGTGACAAAAATGCAACAGCAAGAACCGGAAACTACAACCCTGGAAGGTGGAGCAGCTGCCGTCGACCAGCAGGCGGAACGTGTGTCCTTTATAAGAAGGCTAACCAGAATTCGTGAGTTTACGATTCTGATGGTCATTGTGGTTCTCATCATTGTGCTGGCCGTTTTGAACTCAACGTTTCTGAGTCCAAACAACATCGTCAGCACGATTCTAAGTATTGTGATGATGGCTATCGTATCCGTGGGTATGACTGTCGCACTGGTATCTGGTGGTTTTGACTTGTCTGTTGGATCTGTCATGTCCATGTCCGGGGTGGTGGCCGGCAGTCTGGTCCTGGGTGGTATGAATGTTTGGTTAGCAGTCATCATTGGTCTGGCAGCAAGCTGTCTTTCAGGCTTGATTACGGGATTATTCATCGGGAAGGTCAGAATCAATCCGTTCATCATGACCCTGGGCATGCAGGGAGTGATTCAAGGGGTAGCTTACGTTGTAACACAGGGGGCTCCGGTGTCCGTAACGGGCGTTTCCGCGGGGTTCCTTTATCTGGGCCAGGGAAATCTGTTGGGCATTCCCGTCCTCATCTGGATTCTGGCCGTCATTGTTGTTGTTGCCGACTACCTCATGCGTCGAGCGGTGGTGGCGCGGAAGGTGTACTACATAGGCAGCAACGAGAGTGCAGCGTACCTGTCTGGAATCAGGGTTGCCCGAGCAAAGATTTGGATTTACATCTTCACGGCCATTCTCGCTGGGATTGCAGGAATCCTCACGCTTTCCCGCTTCAGCGTAGCATCGCCAACAGCAGGGTTGGGAATGGAACTACAGGCGATTGCAGCCTGCATTATTGGAGGCGCCAGCCTCAGCGGAGGTGAAGGAACTGTGTTTGGCGCACTGCTGGGCAGTGTGCTGGTAGGCGTAGTGGATGACGCTCTGGTTCTATTGAACGTATCGGTGTACTGGCAGAGTCTGGTTCTTGGCTGTGTTCTGATTGCTGCAGTGACGATGGACGTACTCACTCATCGTGAGAAAAATTCTTAAAGAAACTGGGGGGCTTTTGATGAACAGTGCATTTAAGAAGATTGGACTTGTTTCCTTGGCTGCGGTTAGCCTGACACTAACGCTGGCGGGGTGCAGCACCTCCAACAGCAGTAACAACTCTACTTCTGGTAACGGTGCTTCTGGAGGTAGCGCTGCTGTGGCCTTTAAGGGCAGCGCTAACGAGACCTACTATATGGTAACGTTCTTGTCCGGCATTGAGTACTGGAAAGGCGTCTACGCGGGTATGCAGGCAGCCGCCAAAGATTTGGGAGTGAAGACGGTTTACACCGGGGCTTCGCAGTACGACATCAACCAGGAAGTTACCACCATGCAGCAGATTATTGCCAAGAAACCTGCAGGAATTTTGGTAACTTCGATTAACGCGAAGGCCATGACGCCCGTCATCAACCAGGCCATTGCCGCTGGAATTCCTGTCATCTCCTTTGATTCGGATGCGCCGGACAGCAACCGTTATGCGTATCTCGGAACCAGCAATTTTGAAGCCGGGCAGAAGGCAGCAGACTACTTAGGACAAGCGCTAAACGGCAAGGGCCAAGTCGCTGTAGTTACAACTCCTGGAGAACTGAATCTTGACCAGCGCACGCAGGGCTTTACCTCCGAGATGAAAGCGAAATACCCCAACGTCCAAGTAGTCGCAACAGAGAATGGGAACTCCGACCAAATCAAAACGGCACAGGTGGTCTCCGCGCTCCTCCAGAGGTATCCCAATCTGAGCGGCATTTTTGCTGATGAGGCTGACGAGGGAACAGGATCGGCCACAGCAGTTAAAGAGGATAACAAGACCGGTTCTGTGAAAATTGTTTCCTTCGATACGGACAAATCCACTTTGGACGCCATACAAGGCGGAACCATCACGGCCACGATTGCTCAGGGCACGTGGAACATGGGATTCTGGGGACTCATGGACGCATTTACCATTCACCATGATATGTTGCACCCAGTGGCAAACTGGCAAACTGCACATGTCGATCCGGTCCCACCCAGCGTGGATACCGGAGTCACGGTAATCACGAAGTCCAACGTCAATGCGTATCTGCAGCAGTAGTGCGGGATAGCGCCGTGTTTGATGGGTCATGACCTGGGAACATCTAGAATTATTAGGTGGGGGCCCCGTGCCCCCCTCTGTTTCAACGGTTTAGCCGTTTGAAAACCTCTGCCATGGGGAGTGGAAAACCATGCCATATACAATCGGAATCGACTACGGGACGGAGTCGGGACGTGTTGTTCTCCTTGACATCCGTGCAAACAGAGAGGTCAGTTCTGTCGCAGTTCCCTACAGAAATGGGGTCATCAGTACTCTCTTACCGGGTACTCAAGAGCGACTTCCTCCCGATTGGGCATTGCAGGACCCCGCTGATTATGTATCGGTGCTGACTGAGGGAGTCCCGCAAGTGCTAAAGATGTCTGGAGTCGCAGGCGAAGATGTCATCGGAATTGGTGTGGACTTCACTTCTTGTACAGTCCTTCCGGTAGCGAAGGATGGCGTTCCGCTATGTATGATAGCCGAATGGGAAAATCGTCCTCACGCCTGGCCTAAACTTTGGAAGCATCATGCAGCACAGCGCATTGCCGACAGGATGAACCGAGTCGCAGAGAAAACTGGAATGTCTTTTCTATCGAGATACGGTGGGAAGGTATCTTCAGAGTGGTATTTCCCTAAACTCATCCAAATATTTGAAGAGGACCGTGAGGTATACGATAACACCTACGCTTTTGTCGAAGCAACAGACTGGATAGTGTGGTACTTGACTGGAAAAGAGTGTCGCAATTCATGTACCGCAGGTTATAAGGCGCTCTGGTCGCCTCACGATGGGCTTCCGGCACCGGAATACTTTGCAGCGGTTAACCCTGATTTTGAAAGTCCGTCAGACAAACTCGGCAGTAAATTTTATCCCCTTGGAACAAAGGCAGGGACCTTGGTGCCGGCGATTGCAAACACATTGGGTCTCTCCAGTCAATGCGCTGTGGCAGTCGGGAACGTAGACGCAATGGTCTCAGTTCCCAGCGTAGGCGTTCAAGGACCAGGCACGATGGTCATGGTTATGGGCACATCCATTTGCCACCTGACAGTTTCACAATCCGAAACGCGAGTCCAAGGGATTACCGGGGTCGTGAAGGACGGGGTGCTTCCCGGACTTTATGGTTACGAAGCGGGGCAAGCCGCTGTGGGAGACATGTTTGCCTGGTTCACCAAGCATTTTGTTACTACTGAGTACATTGAAAAGGCCAAGGCACAGAGGATTACGGTATACGAACTTCTTGAGGAGCTTGCATCCACCTTCAAACCTGGTGAAACGGGGCTTCTTGCCTTGGACTGGTGGAACGGTAACCGAAGCATTTTGGCGGATGCAGACTTAACGGGCGTTACAATTGGCTTCACACTAGCGACACGTCCCGAAGAAATCTACCGCGCTCTGTTGGAGTCGACGGCTTTTGGAACGAGGAAAATTATTGACAATTTCCGGGCGGTAGGCATCCATATTGAACAGTTGGTGGCGTGTGGGGGTCTGTCCTTTCGCAGCCCACTTCTGATGCAGATTTACGCGGATGTGTGTGGATTACCAGTGACAGTATTTCAGTCGGAGGAAATTCCGGCTCGAGGTTCAGCAATGTTTGGAGCAGTAGCGGCGGGGGAAGGCGCAGGCGGATACGCCTCCATCTTCCAAGCCATTGATAAGCTTACATGTAAGGTTCTCAAGGTTTACGAACCCAACTTTGAGAGCAAGGTAATCTACGATGAAGTCTATGGCGTTTACCAGGAAATTCACGACTTCTTCGGACGGAGAGAGAATAATGTACTCCACCGCCTGAAAACCTTACGGATGAACACAATCTGATTGCCAAGGCGAATGAGTACTGGAGGGATATGGAGTGGTCAGCATTAGGCCCTTAGTGTTTTGGTTTATCGTTGGTAGCCAGCACCTTTATGGCGAGGGTGCCATAGAACAAGTCAGGGAACATGCTCGACAGATGGTTGCAGGTTTGTCCGCAGAGGGAAACCTACCCTATGAGTTGAAGCTCAAAGATGTGGTAACAACGGCAGATGAGATTAGCAATATTTGTTTAAGAGCTAACACCGATGCCCAGTGCGGCGGAGTCATTGCTTGGATGCATACGTTCTCCCCTGCCAAGATGTGGATTGCCGGATTGGCTCGGCTACAAAAACCTCTGTTGCATCTGAATACGCAGTTTAACCGCGACATTCCATGGGAGTCCATTGATATGGACTTCATGAATCTAAACCAATCTGCACACGGAGACAGAGAGTTCGGCTTTATTGCCACACGAATGGCAGTTCCAAGAAAAGTGATTGTTGGTCATTGGCAAGACCCATCCGTTCAAGAACGTCTGTGCCGGTGGATGAACGTAGCTGCTGCAGTCACAGAAGGTCAGCATGTAAAAATAGCTAGATTTGGGGATAACATGCGAAATGTGGCGGTAACTGAGGGTGACAAGGTAGCGGCGCAAATTCAATTGGGGTGGACGGTGGATGGATTTGGGCTTGGAGATCTCGCCGAGCGTGTCGCGGATGTATCAGAAGCGGATGTAAACAGGTTAGTGGACAGATATCGAGAGTCGTATGAGTTTTCGGAAGGTAACGATTTGGCGCACGCGATGCAGGCGGCGCAAGGGCAAGCAAGGATAGAGCTGGGCTTAAGAGAGTTTCTCAGTGCTGGAGGTTACAATGCACTGACGACTACCTTTGAGGACTTGCACGGTCTTCCGCAGCTACCCGGACTAGCGATTCAACGGTTGATGGCTGAGGGTTATGGGTTTGGGGCTGAAGGCGACTGGAAAACGGCAGGGCTTCTAAGAACCATGAAGGTGATGGCAAATCTCCAGGGAACTTCGTTTATGGAAGATTACACGTACCACCTTGAACCGAATCAGGAACTGGTCCTTGGTGCCCATATGCTGGAGGTCTGTCCCAGCATAGCGGTGACACGCCCTAAACTGCTGGCACACCCATTGGGCATTGGAGGAAAATCAGACCCGGCGAGGCTGGTCTTTGACGGACGGGCTGGTTCAGCCTTGGTGGCTTCCCTTGTCGATCTCGGAAATCGGTTCAGGCTCATTGTAAACGAGGTGATGGCGGTGGATGCACCACAGCCAATGCCAAACCTGCCTGTAGCGCGAGTCTTGTGGAAACCGGAGCCGTCATTTGAGGTTTCCGCAGAGTCTTGGATTTACGCCGGAGGAGCGCACCACACCGTATTTTCCTACAATGTATCGTCTGAGCAGTTGTCTGACTGGGCTCATGAAGTTGGCGTGGAGTTTGTCCTGATAGACCGAGCCACTTCCGTGAGACATCTGCGAATGGAATTAAGTCTTAACGACCTTGTGGCAAAATTGCGCTAACCGCGAAACCCAGTGAGAGGAGGATGGTTAGCTTATGTTAGACAAATTGAAGGAAGAGGTCCTGCTGGCGAACCTGCAATTACCCCAATATGGGCTAGTGAAATTTACATGGGGAAATGTCAGTGGAATCGACAGAGACACCGGCCTCATTGTCATAAAACCAAGCGGAATGGCCTATGACGAGCTAACTGTGGACGACATGGTAGTCGTCGACCTAGAGGGGCGCGTCGTGGAAGGGGACCGCAGACCGTCATCGGATACCGATACGCACAGGGTTCTGTACTCTGCGTTTTTGCAGATTGGTGGTATCGTTCATACGCATTCTGCGTGGGCAACCGCCTGGGCACAAGCAGGAAGGACGATTCCGCCTCTTGGCACGACGCATGCCGATTACTTTTATGGGGAAATCCCTTGCACGCGTGAGTTGACTTACAGTGAAATTCAAGGGGACTACGAACTTGAAACAGGCAATGTCATTATCGAGACCGTGGGAGACACAGATCCCCTTGATATACCTGGTATATTGGTGCAGAGTCACGGACCATTTAGTTGGGGGACTAATGCACTCAGCGCGGTTCACAATGCAGTAGTTTTAGAGGAGATTTCTAAACTAGCTCATAGGACGTTGGAACTAAATTCGTCTGTCTCATCAGTATCAAGAGCACTGCTGGATAAGCATTATCAAAGAAAGCACGGACCCACCTCCTATTACGGACAGAACTAGGACTGCGAAGGAAATAGACAACCAGCAGAGGAACCACACGTACTAGGCTTTATGTCGGCATAGGATAGGTGGCCCATGAACGCCTATACGCTGTGTTCTGCTCTTACAAGTCAGGTGTACACTATTGGGGCTGACATGCATGAAGGTACCGACGAAGTGGCTGGGGAAAGAGGTTATCTGCAACTGCGGAGCGACTCATTTTGTGAAGACGGAAGAAATCGCAGTTGAAGTCCAAATCGGGAGTCGCATCGTAGATTACCTGCGGCGACGCAGCCATAAACGGCTACTCCTAGTCGCAGATCTCAATACCTACGATGTCTTCGGCAGTCGACTCAGTGACGACTTGGCTGCATCTCTGTTCAAGACGGACAAGTTTATCTTCGAACAACGAGATAATCTGGTTCCAGATGAGCAGTCCGTTGCTTTGCTGCAAGGGAGCATGCAAGGTCGCGACTATGACGTCGTGCTTGCAGTAGGCAGCGGAGTGATTAATGATATTGTTCGATACACGACTTTCAAGCTTGGACTTCCCTATGTGGCGGTTGCGACTGCCCCATCCATGGATGGGTACGCTTCGAATATGGCCGCGATGCAATTTGCGGGACTCAAGGTTACGGTTCCAACTCATCCGCCGAATGCCATTTTTGCGGACTTGGATGTCTTGCGGCGGGCGCCATTATCTATGGTGCAAGCTGGTTTTGGAGACTTGGCTGGGAAGGCCATATCGCTGTCCGATTGGCTGCTTTCCCACTATCGGACGGGTGAACAGGTGTGCGAGGACAGCTTCTTCCTTGTTCTTGAGCCCTTGCAGTACCTTGTTGAAAGTTGGAAGGAACTAGCTCTATGCACTGAGGCAGCCATAAGTGGTCTCTTCATGGGGCTCATTAATTCCGGTGTCGCCATGGCTATGGTTGGAAACTCAAGACCGTGCAGCGGCAGTGAGCACCATTGTTCGCACTTTTTGGACTTCCTTGCTTACCGACAGAGGCGAACCCATGTCTCCCATGGAATACAGGTCGGTTACGCGACGCATTGGATGACCAAACTCTACGATTTTGCATTTTCGCTACCTCCGAGAGAGCGTCCATGCAGCTTGAGAGTATCTGACGAGTTTTTGGACTACGCCCATGAATTCTACGGCCCCGTCGCTAGCGAAGTTATTGCGGCTCAAGCAGAAAAGGCACGTGTTGTCGAGCGGACTGCAGTATTATGGAGAGATTTGAATGGCGTGGCACTGAACAAAATGCTCGCAACTCTGTTGCCCCTGCAAAGAAAGGTAGTTGCTGCGCTGGAAGGCATGGGGATAACAAGGGTGTCTACCGATGTTTCGGAATCTCTGCTGAGGCAAACCCTCGTCCACGCTAGGGAATTGCGCTCACGCTACACCATCCTGGACTATTTTGCAGAACACGGTGTTTTGGAACAATTCGTTGAACGGGTCCTCAGCGAGTAGCCATCTACCCTACAGGTTCCACAAGTTCCAGTATTACTGTCATAACCTCCTGCACCTTTCTAAAATCTGCGATGACCCCCTGGCGACATCACTAAGCTTCTAAATCCACTGGACTGCTGAGTTGAGTACGGACCAAATTAACCGGCCTGCCATTGCTGGCGAAGGCCTCTGAACTAACCTAGCAACTCTCCCTAGGCCTTGTGAACTACTTTCATGGACACAGTTCTGAAGGACCATAGGCTCGGGAAAGATGGCTCATTGGAGTTATAGGATTCCCTGCGGGAATTGAATATCCTAAGACTGTAATAGTATTTAATTATTAAACTTATAATGTTTATTATAAAAAATTATATATTGATAACTTCCGTTTTGTTTAATGTCCTTCGCGTCAGGCCCACAGCTAAAAATGAGAAGGGGATTTGTATGAGCTACCACTTGAGTTTCCGGCGCATGAACCAGATTCTTCACGAGCTTCAGCGGGAATACCGAGTATTTGCGCCCGTCCGGTTTGAAAAACGCGGTCGTTTTTCAGACACGGATATGATTCGGTACGCTGAAATTCAGAGGATGGAGGACATTGTGCACGAAGAAAAGTCTGCGTTCTCTCCGAAGGAGGTTTTCTTCCCTATCACGCAGTCCATCTTGCAGTTTACGGAATTTGATTACCGCGAAAGCCCCACTCATGACAAAAAGCTGCTGGTCTTTGCCCGGCCTTGTGATATAAACGGGGTTCGTCGTCTCGATAGGGTTCTCTTGGAAAACGGGGGTTATGAAGACTACTATTACAAACGCCTTCGCGAGAAAGTCAAATTTGTTCTGATGGAATGCAGGGAAGGTTGGGATACTTGCTTCTGCGTTTCCATGGGGGCAAACGCTACCAAGGACTACAGCCTCGCGGTTAGGTTTCAAGAAGGCGATGTGGATGTGGAAGTACGAGAGGAGAGCTTTCAGCCGTTGTTTGCAGGGGAGACACCTACAGATTTTTCTCCTGAATTTGTGGCGAAAAACGAAGTGACAGTCCGCATTCCCGCAATCCGCGACAGAGAGACTCTGGCGAAAGTCAAGAATTTGGATATGTGGAAGAGCTACGATAAACGCTGCCAGAGCTGCGGCGCTTGCAACGCCGTCTGCATCACCTGCAGTTGTTTTACCACGTCAGACGTGGTCTACACCGAGAACGGAGACCTTGGCGAACGGCGCCGCGTCTGGGCAAGTTGCCAACACGAGGATTTCACAGCCATGGCGGGCGGGCACCGTTTTCGGGTGACGCCGGGGAGCCGGCTGCGTTTTCGCGCGTTGCACAAAGTCTACGACTACAAGGAACGATTCAAGACGGAGCACATGTGTGTAGGGTGTGGACGGTGTACGGATCACTGCCCGGAGTTCATATCTTTCTCTACCATGATTAATCGGCTGAGTGACGAGGTAGAGAAACTCAATGGAGCTGAAGTGCTATGACACAGAATATGGTGTTGCCGAAACCGTACAGAGTGTTGGATATCATCCAGGAAACAGACCTGGAGTACACTTTTCGCGTGCAGACGAATGAACAGGTGGAGCATGGCCAGTTCTTTCAGGTCTCGTTACCCAAAATTGGCGAAGCTCCAATCTCTGTAAGTGCCATTGACGATGGATCTGTGGAACTGACCATTCGTAGCGTCGGCAAAGTTACAAACGAGTTGTTTCGATTGGCGGCGGGAGACTCCCTGTTCATGCGTGGACCTTATGGCAATTCATTTCCCCTCCATGAGTTCCGAGGCAAGGATCTGGTAATTATCGCCGGAGGCACGGGCGTCTCGCCAATACGCAGCACCGTAAAGTACTTTTACCGTCATCCCGACGAGCTACAGTCGCTCCATCTCATTGTTGGTTTCAAGAACAAGAACAGCATTCTGTTCCGGGAAGACTTGAAAAACTTTGCGACCCGGTTTCACACCATCTATACCCTGGACGACGAAAAGGAACCAGGATTTGAGAAGGGCCTTGTGACTGAACACGTGAGTAAAATTCCGTTTTCAGACTTTGGCGATTACAACGTAGTCATAGTGGGTCCGCCGGTGATGATGCATTTCACGGCGCTGGAGTGTATGAAACACGGCGCTTCGGAAGACCGCATGTGGCTGTCCTTCGAACGGCGGATGTCCTGCGGTGTTGGCAAGTGCGGTCACTGCAAAGTAGACTCCACATACATTTGCTTGGACGGGCCGGTTTTTAACTACACCGTGGCGAAGTGGTTACTGGATTAATTGCTTGCGGCTTGTTCTAATGAGAACCGGCAGAACGAAGGGAGGAGCATATCCGTGAACCACGATATTGATATTAAGGAAGTCCGAACAAACTGTTTTCGACAGTCCAAAGTACCTGGCGAGTTCATGCTACAAATGCGCGTTCCGGGCGGCGTTGTTGAAGCCAAACACCTGGGAATGGTTCAACACATTGCCGAAACCTGGGGGAACGGAAAGTTTCACATTGGGACGCGGCAAACGTTTTCTCTGCCAGGCATCAAATATGAAAACATTCCGGCAGTGAACGCCTACATTCGCGATTACATTAAACAGGTGGAAGTTGAAACCTGTGGCGTAGATATGGAAGTCACAGATTCAGGCTACCCTACCATTGGTGCTCGAAACATCATGGCGTGTATCGGAAACGCGCACTGCATCAAGGCCAATATTGATACGACGACTTTGGCGAAAAAAATGGAAAATATCATCTTCCCCAGTCACTACCATATCAAAATCAGTGTCTCCGGTTGTCCCAATGACTGCGCCAAGGCCCACTTTACCGATATGGGGATTATCGGCATCACCAAAACGGAATACGACTACAACCGCTGCATTGGCTGCAGGAAGTGCATAGAGGCCTGCCGGCACCATGCGACTCGCGTGTTGTCCATGGAGCAGGGGAAGATTGTAAAGGATATGTGCTGTTGTGTCGGGTGCGGCGAGTGTGTGCTGGCTTGCCCCACGGGTGCCTGGTCCCGCGTCCCCACCAAGTTCTACCGGGTCATGATTGGGGGGAGAACGGGCAAACAGTTCCCGCGAATGGGGAAAATGTTCTTGAACTGGGTGACGGAAGACGTGGTTCTGGGGATACTGAAGAATTGGGAAAGTTTTTCTGCGGATGTGTTGGAGCACAAACCGGTGTACCTACACGGTGGACACTTAATTGATAGAGCCGGCTACCACAAATTCAAGGAAATGATTTTGGAAGGTGTGACACTCAACCCAGAGGCGATGGTGGCAGATCGAGTCTTTTGGAATGAAACAGAGTACCGCTCAAACATCAACGTCCTTCCGGTTACCAATGGCTAATTGGCTGGAGGCAGCGCACTTGCACAAAGGAGGGTATCGCATGGGCGTTGGCACGGTGTATCTGGTGGGTGCGGGGCCTGGAGACTCGGGGCTCATCACTGTGAAGGGGCAGCGGTGTCTGAAACAGGCCGACGCAGTGGTATACGATAGGCTGGTTTCGCCTCAGTTGTTGACCCTCGCTCCCAGTGATGTAGAACTCTACGATGTAGGCAAACTTCCAGGTCGCCACGGTCTCTCCCAAGCGGACATCAACGCACTCTTAATCGCGCTGTCGCACCGTGGATTGTGTGTCGTTCGCCTGAAAGGCGGCGATCCGTTTGTGTTTGGTCGCGGCGGAGAAGAAGCGCTGGCACTGACCGAGGCTCGCGTACCTTGGGAAGTCGTTCCTGGCCTGACTTCGGCGGTGGCTGTTCCGGCGTATGCTGGGATTACGGTGACACAACGAGCGGCAGCCCCGGCGTTCACGGTGATTACAGGACATCGTTGTGCCGAGGGTTCAAGCGTAAATTGGGGCACCCTGGCCCAGAGCCAGGGCACTCTTGTTATCCTCATGGGTGCGCACACTCTGAAAGCCATAGTGCGGGACTTGACGTCCGGTGGAATGTCGGCGGACACGCCGGTGGCTGTCATTCAGTGGGGGACACGGGCAGCGCAGCGGACAGAAGTGGCTACCCTGGAGACGATTGCCGAGGTAGTGGAGGCGGCTGGAATCCAGTCCCCAGCGGTTGTGGTGGTGGGGGAGGCCGTGAGAACACGCAGTCGACTTGTCTGGTATGAAAGTCTCCCCCTCATGGGTCAACGTGTTCTGGTGGCAGCCGATACTCAGAACGAAGCCGTTGACGTGGCGAAAGATTTGGAGCAACAGGGTGCGGAGGCATATCCCCTGTCGCTGGAGCAGGTCGCCACAGTTCGTTGGGACGATATTCGCCTGCTCATTGAATCCATCCTGGACAGGTTATTAGTCAAATCTGCCGGAGGTAACAAGCCAGGCGTCTTGTTCAGAACCGTCCTGGCCGTAGACCTCTTCATGCGCTGCTGTCGCGATGCAGAAGTGGACATCCGCCGCTTCGTGGGGGTAGAGTTTGCGGGTGCGAACACCCGAGTTGCGCACCATCTGCAACACTACGGTCTCACGGCTCAGGTACGCAATCCGGCAGGTGTCGCGGAGCAGGTGCACCATGGGGCAAGCGGCGCGGACGAGGAAAGTGTTCAGTGGTGGACAGAGCGAGACGTGAGTTCGTGGGTGGTGGAACCGCACCGGTACGAGTTTACGCCATTTGAAGTCCAGCGGACCTCAGCGTGGATGGCTCTTGCCCAGAGTTGGGCAGACAGTGGTGGACTTCACACAGCCTGGAGTACGACGGGTGGCCGCATTCTGGCAAAAGCCGTTATCGACGGACTGACTGCCAAGTGTCCCGTACTGGAGCTGACTGTCGACAGCGGGACATCGGAGGAGCAAGAGGGCTGCGCAGTCAGTCAAAGAGATCCCAACAGGAGAGGACAGTGAGAAATTGGAGGACCGTGAAAAATTGGAGGGCCGTGAGCAATTGATGGGGACTCCCAATGCGCAGTACGGAGCCTTTTTAAATCTCGTAGGTCGGGTTTGTCTTGTCGTCGGTGGCGGCCGGGTTGCTCAAAGAAAAATTGGTAAACTGCTACAGACGCAAGCCCGCGTCCTGGTCATTAGCCCATGGCTAACAAAGGAGCTGGAAGTGTGGCACAGTGAGGGGAAAATCCAGTGGTTCAACCGCAACTACCGTCCTGGGGACGTGGCCAACGTCAAGCCCTGGCTGGTTTTTGCCGCCACTAATGACCGAGCCGTAAATCGGCAGGTGTGGCAGGAGGCGGAGAGCTGTGGGAGACCTGTCAACGTTGCCGACGACGCGGATCTGTGCACTTTCACGGTGCCGGCGAGCTTCCAGCACGAGGGCTTCACTGTGGCAATTTCCACCTCCGGTGTTGACCCAGCCCTGGCAAAAAGATTGCGTCTGACCATGGAAACACAAATCCGAGCGGGACGCTGTCGCTGTTTTGCCGATATCGAACGGACGTAGGCACATTCCCGCAGATGGCCTCTGCGTATCCTACACCGTAGTGGAAAAGCATAATGGTCTATACCTCCCAAACCTCGCGAAAACCCATTGTTCCACAGCAGTGACGCTTCTCAATCCACCTCAACCGCTGATTAGAGCCTCTCTTCAAACTTGATACTTACTCATGGTGGTCTATAGTAAAAGAGTAGTACAGATTCTTTATTCAAGCTGTAACAGTTTTATTTTATGCCTATGTAGTAAGGTCTATTTTGAGTTGGAGGAGGTGTACAGGTTCTTGTGATTTAGTGATACAGATGACAAGGAGGTGACAGCACCAACAGTATAGCAACAGTCTTCTCAAAGTATCATCAAAATGGGTTTTGTCGGGACTGATTTCGTCCATGTGGGACAACATTTAGCCATGATAGGTCAGTTGCGATAGGTGAGTTCCATAGGAAGTTCCGATAGGTCAGTTCCGATAGGTCAGTTCCGATAGGTCAGTTCCGATGGGCAAGTTCCGATAGGTCAGTTGCACAGACTCAGTCAATACGATATGAAGAGGTGTTCTCTATGTCGGTCTCTCTATTACGCGCAGAGGAAGTCAAGGACTCGACCATTGAAGAAGTACTACAGCGACTGAATGCGAATCAACAAGGACTTACGAACGAGGAAGCCTCTCATCGACTTCAGCAGTTTGGTCCAAACGAAATTGAAGAGAAGAAACAAAGCGCGATACTCCAGTTTCTGGGGTATTTTTGGGGTCCGATTCCGTGGATGATTGAAATTGCAGCGGTTTTGTCTGCGGTGATTGGCCATTGGACGGACTTCATTATTGTGATGGCGTTGTTGGCCATCAACGGGGTCATCGGATTTTCCGAAGAGCACAGAGCTGCAGACGCGCTGGAAGCCCTGCGCAGTCAGCTTTCACCCAAAGCTCGGGTGCTGCGCAATGGCAGGTGGGCGGAAATTGACGCCACTGTGCTGGTTCCCGGCGATGTCGTCAGGATGCGGCTGGGCGATATTGTCCCTGCAGACGTGTTTCTGTTCGACGGAGACTATATCAGCGTCGATCAATCCGCTCTCACCGGCGAATCTCTCCCTGTGAGCAAGGAACCTGGAGATACGGCCTACTCGGGAACCGTCATCAAACAAGGTGAAATGCTCGGTATTACAATTGCTACCGGCAAAAACACCTACTTCGGACGGACCGCGCAGTTGGTGGCAGGCGCCGGTGCAACCTCCCATTTTCAGAAGGCTGTCATGCGCATTGGCAATTTCCTAATAT
>Ga0187809_10000111_pt1 | contig 55803 bp, 48 predicted proteins | sample NC_wetland_sal_i_8_FD_132415 | JGI IMG/M metagenome (GOLD analysis project Ga0187809, IMG submission 132415) | Wetland sediment microbial communities from Neuse River Estuary, North Carolina, USA - ASW_4 | ecosystem: Environmental > Aquatic > Freshwater > Wetlands > Sediment | place: USA: North... | reverse complement strand
TGTTTCTCCTGTTTCACCAACAGACCGGCAGGCTGATAGAACCCGGCAAACTCCAATATGTCCGGATTCATCTGTTTCACCTTTGTCAAAATTGAAGAGTAATCGTTCGCGGTTGGATCAATGCCCTGGTAGGAGAGGACCTTGCCACCTTCCTTTTTGAATTCGTTTGCAAAGGCCTGTGCAAAAGCTTCACCAAAGGTCTCTTCGTCATTGAGGACGACAGCGGTGTTTGCTTTCAGATCCTGACGGGCGTACTGAGCCTGAATCAGACCCTCCAAAGCATCATCACCGGTGATTCTGATGAAATTTGTAAGGTGAAGACTGGCCAGCTGCGGTGTGCTGGGATTGCCGCCGAACAGCGGAATATTGCTTTGCTCCAGCACACGCACCGCCGGCACCGTTACATCACTGTTGAAAAAGCCCACCACTGCATTCACGTGTTGACTGACGAAAGAGTGTGCGCCGGCGACGCCGGTGGCCGGATCCGCCTTCGTGTCCCAGGTGACAATTTTGATGGGATGCCCATTGACGCCACCGTGATTGTTCACATAACTAACGGCCAACTTGACCGAGTCCAGAGAAGCAACACCATAGTTGGCGTTACTCCCCGTGAGGGGCAGACCCACGCCTAACAGGAAGTCTGAAGTCCCACCCTGGCCGGTACTGTTGTTGCCACTGCCGGAATTGGCTGTGCCACAGCCAGCTACAGCCAGGAGTGTTGCTGCAACGCCCACAGATAAAGCCCACGACCGACCTTTCCGCACCTTACCCACAAATATGCCCCCTTGGCTCTCATTTTTTCTATGAAGATTGCTATTTCAGCGGTTCATTCGCAATCCTACTTCTGCAGTTGCCAAGTATTCGTTGATGCCGTCCCAAATCATTTCCTGTGCTGCTTCCATGTGTTGGATGGCGATGGACTCAGCTTTGCCGGGATTTCCCTGCTTGAAGGCAGAAATTAACGCCTCATGTTCGTCGACCATCTTTCCGGTTTCCACCGCAGTCACAAGCCCCATGTGCAGTACCTGATGCACCTTGTCCAGGAGATTCTCCTCAAGTGCCGCTATTTGCCGATTTCCTGCAAGTTGGGCAAGGTACATGTGAAATGCACAATTTTCCTTTAACGACCTGTCAATGCTTTCGTCTTCGTCCGGAGAGATGGCGAATTTCAACGAACTCAAATATTCAATGTCTTTTTCCGTTGCCTTTTTTGCCGCCTCCTTTGCAATCCACGCTTCCAGTACCGTTCGCAGTTCAAAGATTTCCTGAACATCTCTGCGCGTTGGTGTAGTGACCATGTACCCTACGCGTGGAATCGACTCAATGAATCCTTGGGTGACCAAATCTCGTAGAGCCGTTCGTACCTTTGCCTTGGTTGACTTGTAGTCCTGCACCAGTTGGTTTTCCACAAGCAAGGTTCCTGGCGGGATTTCACAACATACGATGGCCTTTTTAACCTCCTCTGTGAGATTGTCCATTTCTTGCATACCTATCCGACTCCTTTGAAAGCTCTTTTTTGACTGTGTTGATAGTGATTGAATTGTACAAAATCATTGACTTCCTGTCAATATTTTATTAGTATATTGCTAGAATTTCAGTGATTTAACACTGAGGGGGGTTGACGTAATGAATTCTTTCATTAATGGATCAGAGGAATACGTTGACGAAATGTTAAATGGGATTCTTCTGGCCCACGCGGAATACCAACAGATTGCGGGACATCCGAGAAGTGTCAAGTGGACACCAAGCCCATTTCCAGGCAAAGTCGCCATTGTGACGGGTGGTGGTTCCGGTCACCTGCCGCTGTTTCTCGGATTTGTGGGAGACGGTCTCTGCGACGCTGTCGCAGTGGGGAACGTCTTTTCTTCACCTTCATCTACGACGGTTGCAGAAGTCGCAAGGGCTGTACATGGCGGACGGGGAGTCTTGTTTGTCATTGGAAACTATTTTGGAGACCAGATGAACTTCGAAGAAGCCGCCGACATGCTGCAGGATGAGGGAATTGAAGCCCAGGTAGTCCGCGTCACGGACGACATTGCGTCAGCACCTCCCGAAATGCAGGGAGACCGTCGTGGCATTGCCGGTTTAGCCATGGTGTACAAGTTGCTGGGAGCTGCAGCCAAAGAGGGCCGATCCGTTTCTGAACTGGTAAATCTATTTGAGAAAGTGAATCAGCAAGTGAAAACCATTGGCGTGACTCTATCAGGATGTACACTCCCGGGAGCAGACAACCCGGTCTTTTCCGTTCCTGAAGGATCTATTGCAGTAGGGATGGGCATTCACGGTGAACCCGGTATTGAGGAAGTCCCCATGATGACGGCTGACGAGTTGACCCACTCTCTTGTTAACAGGCTCCTCCGGGAAGTAGATAGTAGCGTAACGAACGTGGCGGTTCTCGTTAACAGCCTTGGCGGAACGCCCTTGGAAGAGCTGTACATCATTTACCGATCGCTGGTCCATCACTTGCAAGGTGCCTTCGACGTAAAGAAAGCGCTTGTGGGCAGGTTTGCGTGCTCGCTGGAAGCCAAAGGATTTTCCATTTCCCTACTGCCCCTCATGGACGACTGGGCCAAACTCCTGAATGATTTCGCTTATTCCCCGTTTGTAAACTATCAGGTAAGGGGCTGACACATGTGTCCTCAATCGAACTTCGAGTCTTTTCAGAGATAGCCAGAGAGAGTTTGATACGCCTCATTCCGTACTGTGATGAATTCAGCCAGGCGGATGCGGTGGCTGGAGACGGAGATTTGGGCCTTAATGTCCACCGGGCCGTTACGGCTCTACTCAAGCCCGAGACACCTGAGGCCGTCAGTTCAAACACAACAGGGATTTCGAATGTGCAGGATTTTCGTAACTGGTTCCTGCTTGTTGGCGACACCATCAACGAGTCGGCCCCATCAAGTTTCATGACTCTCGTGAGCAAAGGCCTAAAGAAAATAGGACGGCAGTTACCGGAATCCGACAACCTAGATACTGCGATTCTCATTCAGGCGGTTGCTGTTGGCGTTGAATACATCGGTAAAGTGGCAGACGCAAAGGTCGGAGACAAGACTTTGATGGATGCTCTGGTGCCGGCTGTTGCGTGCTTGCAGCAGGACGCCACTAGTGTCCCCGAGAAAGCACTGGCAGTAACCTTGTCAGACGCTGCCGCAAAGGCTCGCAAAGGTGCAGACAGCACGGCATCCATGCCGTCCAAAAAAGGCCGCGCCAGGTGGAATCCGGAAAAAACGATTGGACATGTAGACGCAGGTGCATTGGTCATTGCGAGGCTCTTCGAGGTTCTCCGAGATATTGCCGGAGCCAACACAAACCGCGGGTAACGGGAGGATATTATGATGGGAGTTACAGAATCAAGGGGCCGGGACTTCAGTGCTTTTCTTGAACGCTTCCCGTCCTATTCGGATACGGCCGTCCTCGACGACCTGCGCGCCAGTGAGTACGCCCGTTTGGACAAAGGTGGCCACGTCTACCTTGACTACACTGGGGGAGGACTGTATGCGTACAGTCAAATTCGCAATCACGCTGCTCTCTTGCGAGATGACGTCTATGGCAACCCACACTCCACAAACCCAAGTTCGCTACTCATGACCCGCTTAATTGAGGAAACCAGAGAGGCCATTCTAGCATTTTTCAACGCCAGCCGCGGGGAGTACGACGTCATCTTCACGCCCAACGCCACAGGTGCTCTTAAGCTTGTTGGCGAATCCTACCCCTTTGATAATCAGTCGCGCTTGGTCATCAGTAGCGACAATCACAACTCCGTCAACGGGATTCGAGAGTACGCATATTCGGCCGGATCGCAGGTAGAGTACCTGCAGTTGGATGAAGAGACGCTACGCTTTGACGTCGAAACCGTCGCGAACATTCTTTCGAACATGGATGCCGGAGCGAAAACTTCTGATGTAAATGCTGCCGATACCGCTTCAGCGAACGGCACCAACGTCAACAAGTTGCTGGCGTTTCCAGCGCAGTCGAATTTTTCCGGTGTCAAGCACCCGTTGGCGATTGTCGAGGGAGCTCACGAGTTAGGCTGGGACGTCCTGTTGGATGCCGCCGCGTTTGTACCCACGAATCCTTTGGATTTGAGTATGGTTCACCCGGACTTCGTACCCATTTCCTTTTACAAGATGTTTGGATATCCTACAGGGGTCGGCTGTCTGTTGGCCAGAAAAGAGACTTTGCATAAGTTGCGCCGCAGATGGTACGCCGGCGGAACCACGGCCTTCTCCTCAGTCAAGGCATACAACGGATTTTTCAGCGGACACTACTTTCTTCCCAGCCCCTCGTGTTTTGAGGACGGAACCCTGAACTACTTGAATATTCCAGCTGTGAAAATTGGCCTGGAATTATTAACAAGGTGCGGACTTTCCGTCATTGGAGAAAGGGTCATGTGCCTAACAGAGTGGCTTATTGATGAGCTGCTGACTCTACGACACAGCAACGGAATGCCTCTCGTTCGTCTCTACGGTCCCCGTGGGAGAGAAGGCAGAGGCAGCACGGTCCTGTTTAACGTCTTGAATGAAAACGGAGACATCATCTCTGCCGATGCCGTCATGGAACAAGCCAATCTCCACAATATTTCGCTGCGTACCGGCTGTCATTGTAATCCCGGCGCCCGAGAAGCGGCGCTACATTTGGGAAAAGATGAACTGAGTCGCTTTCTTCACGACAAGGATGCATTGACTCTTGAAGAGTTCCTGCAGCGGATTGAAGGAGAGACCACCGGCGGAATTCGCGTGTCCTTTGGTATTGTGTCAAACTTTAACGACGCAGCTACGCTAGTGGACATGCTGCGAGCATTCGCAATGTAACAGGGTTGACGGCGCGGGGAGGGGGCTTCTACAGTCTTTCCGGTCCCCTCCCCCCTCCTCTTCCCCTCTCCCTATCTAAAATGTTGTCCCCGGCCCTCACGAGGGTCCTCGGAACTACCCGTTCTCCGGCCACTACTCCATGAGCACCCAGTCCCCCACTGAATAGAGCAGTCCTCCTATTACCCACAGTTATCCGATGATTCTCACGTGGCACCTCAGCCATTTCGTCACTCTTGGTCCCCAACGAAGTCGGTCCATCATCCAAAGGCGGACAGGTGAGGTGATGTGCTTTGGCGCATTTGTCCTGCTTTGGCGCATTTGTCCTGCTTTGACGCGAAAAATAACGCGGGGTTCCTGCAGCGTCGTTCATCTTCTGTTCACAATCGTAGGTTACCTTATCAGCAGACTTTGTTTTACAGGAAGGACTGAGTTTATGGATGCACGCATGACAACGACCCAGAGCAGCCACAACTGTGACCTTGCCGTCGAGGCCCAGGGATTGGTCAAGACATTTGCTACAAACAGGGCCGTGGATGGGGTGAATCTCGCTGTGCCCACCGGATGCATCTACGGTGTCCTGGGTCCCAACGGTGCCGGTAAGACCACGACGATTCGCATGCTAGCCACCTTGCTGCGGCCCGACGCCGGAGTCGCTCGCATTTTCAAGCACGATGTCGTACGTGAACCCCAGGTGGTGCGACAGTTAATTGGCGTAACCGGGCAATACGCATCTGTGGATGAAACGTTGACTGCCATGGAAAACTTGGTGCTGTTTGGCCGCCTGCTAGGCTTTAGCCGCGCTGATGCAAAGCGTAAGGCTCACGAGCTGCTGGATGAATTCGACTTGATGGAGGCGGCGAAACGCCCTCTCAAGAAATTTTCCGGGGGTATGCGGCGCAGGCTGGACTTGGCTGCAAGTCTCATTGCTCAACCCCCGCTCATCTTCTTGGATGAGCCCACGACAGGCCTCGATCCACGCACCCGATTACAGATGTGGGACACCATCCGCCGATTGGTGAAAACGGGATCGACGGTCCTACTGACCACGCAGTATCTGGATGAGGCCGATCAACTGGCCAATCGCGTTGCCGTCATCGATGGGGGCAAAGTCGTAGCCGAAGGCACTGTAGATGAGTTGAAAGCCTCTGTGGGCACATCGTCTCTGCACCTTCGCGTCCAAGACGCGGAGGATATCCACAAAGTGCGCCAGGCTGTGCAGCGGGTCCTGCGGGTCGAGGCCATTGTCTCCCCCGACAGGCGAAAGCTAACCGTACCCATGGCGGCGGCAGACATGGTCACTGACCTGCTTATCGCACTCCGTGAAGAAGGGGTATTGCTGACGGAAGTAAGTGTGCAAAAGCCCACACTGGATGAGGTGTTTCTCACCATTACAGGACATGGTGTGGGGGATGGAAACTCGGCGGCAGATGAGAATTTTGATAAAGAGGAGGCGATACAACTATGAACATTGCAACCATGGCACCAGAGGCAGAGCGCAGCCTGAAAAATCACACCACTCTGCGTCAGGCTCTGGCCAATTCATTAACCATGGCTTACAGAGGACTGCTTAAATTCCGCCGTACTCCGGAGCAACTGTTTGACGTCATCTTTCAACCCATTGTTTTTACCCTCATGTTCACCTATATTTTTGGCGGCGCAATTTCGGGAAACGTCAAGAGTTATCTGCCCGTCATTATTCCGGGTATTCTGGTGCAGACCGTCATCACCACGTCCATTGTCACTGGTGTGCAGTTACGAGAGGATATGGAAAAAGGCGTCTTTGACAGGTTCAAATCGCTCCCCATTGCCCGCATCGCTCCCCTGGCCGGAGCGCTCCTGGCCGACACAGTTCGCTACACAATCGCCACCGTGCTGACCTTTGTCATGGGCTACATCATGGGGTATCGGCCACAGGGCGGCATCGGAGACGTGGCCATTGCCGCGGCACTCGTCATTGTCTGTTCCTGGGCCATCAGTTGGATTTTCGCCTTCTTTGGTGTCATCGCCAGAACGGCGTCCAGCGTTCAGGGAATTGCAATGCTCATTCTGTTTCCCCTGACGTTCCTATCCAATGCCTATGTTCCTGTCAAAACCATGCCCAAGTGGCTTCAAGGGTTTGTCAACGCCAACCCTGTGTCACATCTCGTCAGTGCTGTGCGCCAACTGACCAACTCAGGAACTGTCGGGTCCGATCTCGCTCTCTCCCTGTTGGGCGCCGCCATTATTGTAGCTGTTTTTGCCCCTATGACTGTTAAAGCCTATATGCGCCGGACCTGATGTCCGGCACCACCGCCAACCGTGAGACTGGCCGGGGAAGCTACTGGCGGCTGCACAGGTAGACTCACCGTAAACGTCGATCCGACTCCAGGCAGACTTTCCACTGACACATTCCCACCGTGCAAGTCGATGATTTTCTTCACAATGGAAAGACCCAGTCCGCCTCCCGCGGCTTCACTGCCGCGGGCTTTGTCCACCTTGTAGAAACGTTCAAAAATGCGTTTCTGAGCCTCACCCTCCAGTCCAATTCCTGTATCCGCTATGGAGACCTCCAGCCAGCCGTCGGCTACATTGGAAGCTGATACAGCGATAGATCCACCGTGGCCGGTGAATTTCACGGCGTTTGTAAGGATGTTGACCCAGACTTGGCTCAGGAGGTCCCTGTCTGCGGTGATGTCTAAGGCTGGAAGGGATGCCTTGAGTTCAATGCCTTTCCCAGCCCACAGGGGTTCGCAACTCAGGACAATATCGCGAATTTGCTTATCCAGCCGATAATGCTGCAGGTGAACAGGATGGTAGCCGGATTCCAGGGAAGTGAGCTTTAGCAGGTTGTCACTGAGCCGCGAGAGCCGCATGCTCTCGTTTTCAATAATTTGCAGATAACGCTGTTGCGCTTCCGGGGGCACATCTCCGGTTTGCAGCGCTTTAGCAAAGCCGGTGATGGATGTCAACGGCGACTGAATCTCGTGAGACACATCGGAAATGAACTCCTGCCGCATTCGCTCCAAAATCGCGAGTTCCTCAGCCATGTCGTTGATGCTATGGACGAGTTGATGAAAGGGATGGTTTTCGCCTCCGGGATCGCTTATCATGTCTACGTCCAGCTTCACATCGAAGTTTCCTTTCGCCATCTGGCGAATGGCTTCAATGATGGTCTGCCACACAGCCTGTTGTCGTTGACCCGTGATTCGTCCTATCACCATACCCCCGAAGAAGAGAAAAAGGAACGCTATGCCCACGGTGGCCATGATGCTCCAGTACGATCCAAATGAGGCGTGACTTTGGCCGTAGAGGTAGGAGGTCGCCCAGTAGGAGAGGGTGAACGCCAGGAATACCAAAAGCAGGCCAAGAACGATTCGCCATGAGGCCCATACCGCCCAGGCGAGAGTAGACCGTGAAGACTCATTCATGACATGGCCTCCAGTCGGTAGCCCAGACCTCTAACTGTGACAATGCGAAAGGGTGACGCTTCCTCAGGAAACTTGTCCCTCAACCGTTTGACGTGGACATCCACGGTTCGTTCGTCTCCGTCAAAGTCGTAGCCCCAAACGTCTTCAATCAGTTGGTCGCGAGAAAGGGTTCGCCCAGGATAACTCGCCAATCTAAAGAGCAAATCAAATTCCTTTCGCGTTAACCCTACAGGTTCTTTGGAGTTGAGAGCAGAGCGAGTCGAGGCGTCGAGCACGAGCGTTCCCAATTCGATGACGTGCTCCGTGGCAATTTGATACCGTCGCAGCAACGCATGAACCCGTGCCAACAGTTCCTCTGGCTCAAAGGGTTTCACGAGGTAGTCATCTGCACCCAATCGCAGACCCCGAACTTTGTGCGTGGTTTCACCTTTAGCCGTTAGCATCAGGATGGGAACTGTGGAGTCTTGACGGATTTCCCTGCATAACTCCCAGCCGTCCATATTGGGCATCATGATGTCCAGGACTGCGAGATCAATCCTGTGTTCGTCCATGAGTTGTAGTGCCTGGCTACCGTCTTCCGCTTCAAGTGTGCGAAATCCATCCAGTTCCAAGTAGAAGCGAATCAGTTCTCGAATGTGACTATCATCGTCCACAACGAGCACCGAAGCCATGACTCCAACACCCTTCCCTACCCTTGAGCTAGGGGCAAGTCGCCTAACTAAGCTCCCCCCAAACATTGCTTGGCACCAATTTATCACATAAATATGAACGCAGTATGAATGGCTTGCGGTTACGGACAAGGGCTGGGACGCTGAAGGAAGTACCTGATAATTTAAGGACCATCGCCTTGTAGCAAGATGTCTCGGAGTGCGGTTGCATTGTTTCTGTCTATTGACTTCGAGCTGTACACTAAAGTCACTGTGCCCGCCAAAGCGGCCCCCCGCAACTCATTCATGCCGGCAGCAGCCTCAGGACTCTCTGCAAGTTCCGAGCGATATCGCACTACAAACTCTTCCCATCGTGATGAGTCGAGGTGAATCCACTTCCGAAGTTCGTGACTGGGGGCAACTTCCTTTAACCAGGCATCAATTCTGGCAGCTTCTTTCGTCACCCCTCGTGGCCACAGTCTGTCCACGAGGATCCTCTGCCCATCATCCTCGGCGGGAGCCTCATACACTCGTTTCACTCGAACATCCATTTATAGTACCCCCCTGCGCAATTCGGTATTTGACGACTCAGCTTCATTGGCCACTGCCACTCATTGCAATTGGGGTTCAACGCCTTCCTCACTCCACTGCGTGACAGCAATCCACATTGACCACCGCTGGGCTGAAATTCACCTAATACCGCTAGACACGGTATATAGTGAACCAATTTTGTGCGAGAGTAAACGACAAGAGATGAGGATCTCCCGCAGAAGAAACCTCATCTCTTGACATAGGGTATGCCTAACCTAAGGTATGCCTAGTATCTGTACAACGAAAGTTTATTCGAGATTCCTTTTGCGCCTCTGCCACCAGAGTGCTAAGCCGCCTGTCAGGATACTTACCAACCCTCCTGCAGCCCAGGGCAGTGTGGGAAATCCTGTAACAGGCTGTGTAGCTTGCGGCACCGGTTTTGGCTGCAGCACTACGAAGTCCGGGTCTGTGGTAAAGGTGACGACCGTTTTTCCCTTTGTCACGGTAGCGCTGACCGGAACCAGCTTCCCATCAACAATCTTATAAACTTTCGATTGAGGGGTGATGTCTGCATTCAATAACGTAAACACTAACGGGTGCGAAGGGCTATCGTTGATGTCGAAATTCACTCCGTATGCAGCCACCATCGTCCATCCAGATGGAACGAGACTTTGAGGAAGCGTCCCTGTCGTAATGTCCATCTGAAGCGGATTCGTAAATGTGCTGGGTGCAATCACCAAGGTAGCTGTCGTGTCATTGCTGTTTGCAGTAAGTGTGCCGCCGCCATTGTCGAACACCTGTGAAGTCGATACGCTCTTCAAGTACCCTGTAGGCGCCACCGGAATCACATACAGACTCAGGTTCTTGGTAGTTGTGGTGGCTTCGTTATCCTTGATTTGCACGGTGAAGGTAAACGTTCCACCCTGTTGCGGTATCCCAACCAAACGCCCATCTGATTGCAGTGTCAATCCCTGTGGCAACGAACCACTGGTCACCGTATAAGTGTACGGCGATACACCGCCCCCACCCTGGAGTTGCTGATTGTATGACGTCCCTTCTAGTACATTGGGCAACGTAGAGGTGGTTATGGACGGTTTTACTCTCCATTGCGCATACAGCGTGACGTCGGAGGCCGGCATGGTCAGTGTGCTACCGGCCGCATAGCTGGTTCCACTACCATCCGCTGCCGTATTCCAGCCTGCAAAGGTGTAGCCTGTCTTGGCCAGGCTGCCCGTGTCGTCCAGCACCGTGGCACTTGAGTCAATGGTGTAGGTGTTGCTGTCCGTCGGTGCCGTGCCACCCGTGCTTCCGTTGCCATTGTATGACACCGTGTAGGGGGTTTTCGTCCACTGGGCATACAGCGTGACGTCGGAGGCCGGCATGGTCAGTGTGCTACCGGCTGCATAGCTGGTTCCACTACCATCCGCCTTCGTATTCCAGCCCGCAAACGTGTAGCCCGTCTGAGTCAGGTTGCCCGTGTTGTCCAGCACTGTGGCACTTGAGTCACTCGTATAGGTGTTGCTGTCTGTGGGAACGGTTCCCCCACTGTTCCCGTTTCCTTTGTACGTGACGGTAAACGCCTGCACCTGAATGGTACTTTGCGTTTTAATGCTTGTGCTATCCACGCTGGCGGTCAACGTGGCGGTTGTTGCGGAACTGGGGGCTGTCCATGTATCTGTAAAGTTGCCGTTTGTGTCTGTTGTGACAGAGGTGTGAAGCCATGTACCACCTGCGTTGTCGGACAGAGTGATACCAATCCCAGACACCGACACCGATACTTCCCCTGAGTAAACTGAGGCAGAGACCGTTCCAGTTATGGTGACCTTTGTTCCAGGCAACACATTGGTCGGAGTTGTTGGCATACTAATCCATCCAAGGAATGGATAGTCTCCACTAACAAAAATCCAGTTCGGACCCCAATTCAAAGTCCCGAAGTTGCTGGGAGTCTGCATCCATGTTGTCGATTCTGCCCCCGTTGTACTGGCTGGATACGCGATTGAGTCCGTCTGATTCGTTGTTGTGGCATCAAAGTAGCTGTTTGTGACGGAACCGTTAGCCTCATACCCTACCAGACCGCCATTATAACTGTATTCACCGGTACCACTCACTAACCCCGTTGCATAGCTGTCGCTGACGGAGCTGGAAGCTGTCTGTTCCCCCACCAATCCGCCATTATTGCTGTATTCACCACTACCACTCACGGATGGTGTGGCGTAGCTGTCGCTGATGGTGCCGCCAACTTGATACCCCACTAGACCCCCAGTATCACTATATTTGCCACTACTAGATACGGATCCGGTTGCATAGCTGTTGCTAATCTCGCCGACACTCAGAGTCCCCACTAGTGCGGCAACCTCCCCGTTTTTATTTGAGCTCGTCACAGTGGCGTCGAGGCCCACATTTTCAATCGTGCCTGAACTATAACCAAAAAAACCTATGTCAGTATCTGAGTTGTCAGTGATAGCCAGTCCGGTTATCTCATGCCCCTGGCCGTTGAACGTCCCAGTAAAAAGGTTATCTATATTGCCAAACGGCACCCATCCTGAATAACCGGTCAGGTCAAGATTGTTCATCAACTCGATGTTGCTGCTCCAGTACGAACCCTGGTTTTGGTCAATGTACTCCAGTTGCGCGGCTGTCGAAACCTCGACCCATCCGCCACTGGTGGGTGGCGCATCTGTACTGGGTAGCGTGCCTGCCAAAGCGGATGGCAGGGGCATCAGCCCAATTACCCACCCCCCCGCGATAAGAGCGGCAGCTCCTCGGAGCCACTGATGGCGTTTTCTTTGCTCTTTCATGTTTTCCCCCCATCAATCACCGTCGCCAGGCGCAGTGGTGACTCCGGACGGACTGTTCACACGGTTTTTCCAGCCGCCCCGACTGGTTTCACGCCTGGTAATCGACAGAAATATCACACTTTTACATAAATCTATCATGACATCCCCCATGGTTTGTCCCATTTTCGTCCCATTCTTGTCTCACTTGTCCCGTTGGCAATGAAGACAGGCGCAAATCATAGGGAGCCTCAACAATGGCGAGGCTCCCTACCCACGGTCCTTTCAGTTTGTCTACCTCACCCGAGGCATCCGCTATACTTGTGAGAGAATTTGTGCGACACCGTTAAGTGCATTGCGTAGGTTTCGATAATAGGCCGATCGACTCATGTTCAGCCGATGTGCGGCAACTTCTGGACGCAACCGCGGTTCCCGACTCAACAACAGTAGCACCACCTGCTGTGAATCCGTCAACGAAGTTGCTGGCGACGTGTCGTGAACGATTGCCTGCAACCGTTGTTGCAATGCCTTTCCACCCCATTTGCGGCCAAGCGCTGTCATCTCTAAGGCTGGTAAATGATTTAAGACCACAAGGGCATCTTTCACCTGAGTCGCCGTAGCATGCAGCAACAGATTTGTGAAGCCAGACGAAGTTCGTTCCAGAAAAAGCCGAATCCACTCGCTCAAACCTTCCTCACGCCAATCGAATTCCAGGACTAAATCCCTATTGGCAGGATGCCAGATGGGAAGACCCGACAGCGAACGGGTTTGGCAGCCCAGTGACTGAAAATACTCCTTGGTCACAGCCCAGGAGGATGTCATCGTGAGCCTCATCCCATGACCAGACGCATAGGAAAACCCGTCAACCATCATATATCCATACAGTTCGTGAAATTCGTGATTTGGATGATGCCTATCGGCGCCACCCAACAGATGGAAATATGTATCCGCATGCTCACGCGACAAGCGCCGGATGCGGTCATAATCCCCACCAAAACACGTTTCCAGTACCTGAGGATGATAGGCGTGAACCCATTCACATGCCTCCTTTTCCAACGCGAGCCCTGCATGAAACACGGCCGGTGCTCCTCCGCGATCGCGAAACACACGGATGTTGTGTGGAAAATACTTAATCATCTCATCAAGCAAATTGTGGGGAGCATCATTCGAACCAAACGTTGTTGTTTGCTGAAAACCTTCTTCCTCAAGGAGACGGTGAAGATGTGGGCCATCCCCAGGTAGATAGGAATCAAACTCAATCAATCCTGGGTTGTCCGGCAAAATAAAGGGCGTATTCATGCAGAGGTCTTCTCGATAGATTGCCATAAACGTAGCAGCAGCATTGGCTCTCTTCCGCACATCCCCTGATTGCTGGGACAATTGCGTCACAATTCGCTGCCGGAGGCGCTTAAATTTCTCCGGTTCGCGGCGTGCAAAATCCTCCCGCAAGTGGACGCGGGCCGCATCGTGTAGGCTGATTCCCTCGTTCATGGGCTGTATAAACGACAGCTCTGCAAGCTGTTGCCATTGCGGCAGATTCAATGGCGACACAAGGAGACTATTCAGGAGTTCCTGACTGGCTTGAGGCAGAACCGATAACACATCAAGAGCCTCGCATAACTCAGGGGCAACCTTCTCCTTCAGCAAACTGGCGCTTACCGTGTGGGAGACGGGCCAGGTTGTTCTGGATGGCGGTTTTCGTCGCTGTAAGGCATCTGCAGCATGCACCATAGCCAGCGGATGGCCATGGGTGGACTGAATGATTTCCTCTATATCCGGATGCTCTGCCATCCCTAAAGTCTCAAAGAATCGTCTCACTTCTGTTCGTCGCAGCGGTTCCAGATTCATGAGTGTCACCTTCCGCTGCCATGCCAATCGTTGCCCCAGTTCTGACGCTGGCTGTCTACGAGCAGTGAGGACAATCAAGAAGCCCGTATCAGGCAATTCGGGTATAAATGCCCCCTGCAACCACCCCTCCACAGATTCAAGACAGTCGTACTCATCGATGCACAACACCGTCCGTTGGCGCGCTATGGCATCTACAATTTCGTCCATCCGCGTGGAGCAAAGGTGTGACGTTTGAGCCGGAGCCATCTGCGCATGGAGCGCGTCGAGAAAGCCGGCAACCGAATTGGAGCATGAGTACCCGTTCACCCACAGAGCACGCACGTTTCGTTTACGAGCCATATCCAAGAACCGGCGTAATAAAGCAGACTTCCCGATGCCACCCATCCCAGAAATCCGAACGACTTCGGTGGAAGCGTCGGCTTTTTGCAGCCAATGAAGCACATGGGCAAGTTCCGACGTCCGCCCAATGAAGGGACTCTGCTTTTCTAAAAGGATTTCATTTGCATGGATTGACATCGTAATCATCCTATCCATCGGCACGCTTTATTTACTATTTAAATTATTCTGCATAAATTATGAAAATCCTGTCACTCTATCCTACAGAATTCGTGTGAATTCCCGAGAATCTGCAGATTTTATTGGATGCCTCCAACGAAGGTTTTTCGAAGATGCAGACAACTGCAGTGAACGGTCTACACATTTCCATCGGTTACTGGAAAAGTGTCTCTATAGGGATCCAGTGAATTTACTCACTACCCTTGTGAAGCCATACCTGGAAACCTATCCCGGACTTTGTAATGTTGTGGACAGGAAAAGCTGTCTGCGCGATGAGTTCTTCAAAACCTTCCTTTGTGTATGCACCATTTTTGAGAAACGTCTTAAATGCAAACTTCACAAACATGCGGTCAAAGCCTTTCATGCCCAATCGCTGTATTTCATCGTTGATGTCTCCGCTTGTTGCCGCATGATTCATATCCAAAATCAGCGCAATACCTTGGGGCTTGAGTACGCGGTACATTTCATGGAGTGCTTCGAGAGGTTCTTTAAAATTCTTGAATGCGGCGGAGCAGATAACAAAGTCAAAAACACCGTCCTCCAACGGCAAAGCCGACGCATTGCCTTGCTTAAAATCGACGAAAACGCTCGCTTCTTCCGCGTTGTGTTTTTCAATTCCAACGAAGTCGGTGCTGATTTCGACACCAGTGACATGAAAGCCGCGCCTCGCCAGTTCAATCGCAAGATAGCCGGGACCGGGTGCAACCTCCAAAACCGCGGCACCTTGTTCTGCATGTGCCTCTACCAAGTCCGCATAGTCGCACATTTCTTTCAGCCTTGACTTACGACTGTTCCTGTCGTACCATTTTGCAGTCCAGCCATAGATTCCTATGTCTTGCTTCTGTCGGGCATTTTTCATAAAGGCCATTCTCGTGTACCTCGCTTTTCAACTTGAGTTCTCGTCTCACCAGATTTTGCGAAACTCTTTCACCTTTGCTCTGCGCGACTCGTTGTATTGCTCTTTGTACTCCACCAACTCAACGTCACAGCCCGGGCCAATGGCCACGTGATTCCCCCGCACTATTTTTGCAGTGGTGTACTCAATGCGGATGTCGTCGCCTTCCAGTGTTTCGACAGTAAAATTTTGGTATTTGCCCAGTCCACTCCGATTTTTCCTGACTCGAATAACGCTTCCGCCGACCTCCTTGGCTGAACATGGGCCAAATAAGCGTACGTCTAAGTTCCCGGCATTGAGCAACCCCTCAACGTTGATTGTTCCTCTGACTTGAAGTGACTCGGAGGTGCACTTGCCTTTTATTAAAAGTTCACCGACGCACTTGATTTCGTCCGCATGTAAATCACCCGAGACATCCATGCGCCCAGTCAGTTTCATGCGCTGGCAGGTCAGATGACCGTTGACGACAGCCTCACCTGTGATTGCTACCCGCCGATAGGTGCCACCTTGGGCTGTGCCCTGACCTGTAATAATCCAATCCGGATGACTATCCGCCTTAAGTTTCGTTTCCATTGACTTACCTCCCGTCTCGTCACGTGTTCACCGCCAGGAACATCACAACTTCTTCTGCGTCCCAATGTGCGCCTTTGCATGCTGTTCAAACTCTGCCCGGTACTCTACCACATCAATATTGCACCCTGCTCCTAGAGTCACCTTATTGCCGCGAACAGCCCTAGCCTTCGTGTATTCTAGGTATATTTCGTCACCCTCGATAATATCGGCGGTCAGCGTTTTGAGGCGACCAAACAGAGACCTCCCGGACTCCCGTTGCACGCGAATGGTCTCCGCTCCAATTTCATGAATGCGCGTTGGACCATACACTTGAAGGGAAATGTCCCCAGCGTTCAGCAACCCTTCAATGGTGAAAGCTCCCATCCCGACAAATTTCTCCGCGTCGCACAGGCCACCTATCTTCATATATCCCTCTAGGCGAATGACCTCGCCGCGCACGTCTCCTCGAATGTCGCTTTTCCCTTTCGCCGTCAAGGTCTTGGCCGTGATGGATCCGTCAATGGTTGTCACCCCGTCCCACTTGCAGTCTTCGCAAACAATATCGCCCACTACCCGGCTGACACCTTCCATAACAACATTTTGATACATCCCCCCACTGGCACGGCTAACGCCGGACAATCGCAAGTCAATTCGAGCCTCTTCCATTAAACCAGTCCCTCCGAACTATGACCTTGACTCAAGACACCGCAGCTTTCAACTGCTCAATACAATCAGCTATGGGTAGCCGCACCACCACGTGCGATCCGCTGTCACAGTGCAACTCCACAGGTGATTGAACGAGAAGGCAGGTCCCTACCCCCAACTTCCTAATAAAAACAAGTTCGCACTGCTTTCCTTGAAATTTCTCCACGTAATCTCGGATAGTCTCGATAATGACTTCCCCTTCGTCCAAGCTGACATGCCCCGTTTGCAAGGCAATGTCGGCAATGTACACCGCTAGCAAATCCTGAAACGACATGGAACTAGCGTCTCGGTGTTTGTCAGCAAACAATTTCAACACTGGTTCTGAAACAATGTTTTGTTTTGTTACCTGTGACATGGGTAACTGGATGTTTAAAGGGGTAGATGAAAACATGTCCGCCAACTTGTCCAACGAAAGGTCTTCTTTCATATTTATGATCCGCTGGACACGCGCCAGAATTTCCCGTTTTGGAAAGAACGTCTCTTGACCGGTGAACGTAGATTTCCGGATAAACCACTCCTCCGGAATTAAGTTTTTTCGTTTCCAACGATACAATTGACCGTACGAAATCCCCGCCAGTTCCATCAACTCCTTCTTTGAAATGAGATTTTCATCCATTTTAGCTGCCTCCTTCGTACCATGAACATAACATAACACTGTTACGTTAGCAAGGGCAACGTGATCCGCTAGCCTTCATCTTCGGGTAATCTCGCAACGATGAGGGACAGATAGTGTACACTGGCTAGAGAACATCGACACCGTTTCCGTGCGCAACACACACCACAGAATTCTCATTTCACAGCATAGCCGATTCAAAGGAGAGCTACATCATGTCTACAACCCCGACGAACCCTAGCCAGCCACCAGACTTTTCGCGACTCATCGCGTCCACCATACAGATTCGTTATGGGCAGGTACAGGCGGTCATTCGCTTGATTGAGGAAGGCAATACCATCCCCTTCATCGCTCGTTACCGTAAGGAGATGACGGGGGAGCTTGACGAAAATCAAATTCGCGAGATTGCAGCTCGGCACGAATTCGAAAAAAACCTTTACCAGCGCAAATCCGACGTGATGAGATTGTTGGAGGAGCATGGCGTTTTCACCCATCCCGCTTTAAAAGCCACACTCACCCAAGCTATCGCCGCCGCTCGTACCCTTACCGCCCTTGACGACATCTACCGTCCGTATCGACCAAAACGCAAGACACGGGCATCCGTGGCTCGGGAAAGAGGATTAGCACCGCTGAGTGAGTGGCTACAAACCCCGGAAGCACAGCATCAATCGGAAACCGAGGTGCGCAGTTACGTGACCCGCTTCATCGCTACCCTGGCCGCGTCTCATACCACGGAGCCCGAACAAGACGCCGCGTCCCATACCTCCGTCGACGAGGCTCTACAGGGCGCTGCCGACATCTTCGCCGAGGAAGTGGCCGATGAAGCGCAGACTCGTCAGTGGGTACGCGCCAGGACAATCCAAAAGGGCCTCATCCAAAGCAAGGCCACGAACCCCGAAAGCGAAAGTGTGTATGAAACATACTACGATTTTCGTGAACCTGTTGCCAAGGTTGCGCATCATCGAATCCTAGCTATGAATCGTGGCGAACGCGACGGGTTCCTGAAGGTAAGCATTGAGGCAGAGCAAGAGGATATTTTATCCCATCTCCGGCGCACCCATCTGCCGAAGGCTAGCCATGCGCATCGCTGTGAAGGCCGGCTACCATCCGCGTATCCGAAAAGTTTCGTGACGTCAGTCCTCGACGCGGCCATCGCCGATGCCTACAAGCGCTTGATTGCGCCGGCCATCGAACGGGATGTCCGGTCGGAGTTGACGGAAAAAGCCGAGGCGCATGCCATCGCCATTTTTGGTGAAAACCTTAAGAACCTCCTAATGCAGCCGCCGATTGCCGACAAGGTGGTTCTCGGAGTCGATCCCGCTTATCGCACCGGATGCAAACTCGCCGTGATAGACCCAACTGGGAAACTTCTCGGAGTGACCGTGATTTACCCGACACCGCCACAGAACAGGGTGCAGGAAGCACAGCGAACGGTCATTGAACTGCTACAGCAGCACGGCATCGAGTTAGTCGCCATTGGCAACGGAACCGCGTCGCGGGAAACCGAGTCGTTCATCGCCGATACCTTGCGAATCTATAATCATCAATGGGATTGCCAAGTTCCGTACGTGATTGTCTCGGAGGCCGGCGCCAGCGTGTACTCAGCCTCACCGCTGGCCGGAGAAGAGTTCCCCAATCTCGACGTATCTGAACGCAGCGCCATTTCCATCGCCAGGCGAGTGCAGGATCCATTGGCTGAGTTGGTGAAAATCGATCCGAAGTCCGTCGGTGTCGGCCAGTACCAATATGACGTATCTCAGCAGAAATTAGGAAATGAACTTAGTGCAGTGGTGGAGACGACCGTCAACGCCGTCGGCGTAGATGTGAACACGGCGTCGCCGAGCCTCTTGTCCTATGTGGCCGGGTTAAACAATACGGTTGCCAAAAATATTGTTACGTATCGCGAAGAAAACGGCCGGTTTACCCATCGCAAACAGCTTGCCAAGGTGCCACGCCTGGGTAAGAAGACCATCGAACAATGTTTGGGATTCCTGCGGATTCGCGACGGCGAAGAGGTCCTTGATAATACGCCCATTCATCCGGAATCGTATAGCGTGGTTGATAGACTGATGAAGCAATCCGGTGTCGACAAGGACGGGATTCGAAATCCCGCGAAGCGTCAAGCGTGGCTTTCTGAGATGAGGAAGCAGTCGATTGAGACCTTGGCGGAAGAAAACGGTGTCGGCGTACCAACACTACGGGACATTTTAGATGCATTGGAGAGGCCAGGGCGAGATCCACGTGAAGACGTCCCCGCCCCCCTGCTTCGCACCTCCGTGCTTACACTGGACCATCTCGCGATTGGGACGGAATTGGTTGGCACGGTCAGGAATGTCGTGGATTTCGGTGCCTTTGTCGACGTCGGCTTGAAGAGCGATGGCCTGGTGCATGTCTCCCAGTTGGCCGACAAGTTTGTGAAGCATCCCATGGATGTCGTAGCAATTGGCGACATTGTCAAGGTTCGCGTGATTCAGGTCGACGCGCAAAAGGGGCGCCTGGGCTTGTCCATGAAGGGATTTTGACCGAACACCGTCACCAGTGTATCCGTAGCCCGTGCGCCCTGTCGCGTCTTTATCTTTCCACAACAGGAATCCACATTTCACCAAAGACTAACCCGTTGCGTTGGCCCATAATCACTGTTGTATTGGGCCCGCCAACATAGGCAAAATTCTTCGCTTCTGCCAAGGCTTGGCCAAAGGCGAGGCCAGTAAGTTTATTGTTCAATTCTTCAGCCGTCTTCTCTTCCCCTTTAACAACCAAGTATTGCCCTTTAGGAAATTGGATGAGTCTCGCCTCGGCAGGAGCCTGTCCCTCTGCCATGACACCAGCATAGTGCATCATCTTGTTGTTCACTGCTTCGTTCACGGCAAAAATATAGTCATTTGTAGCAATGGCCTTAAGCCTGTTGAGCCTGCCGTCTTGGCTGACAGCCGTCCAAAACTCCTCCTTTTCCTTGTTTAAGCCGGCAAAATCCGTGTAATGGCTCTTTAGCTCCGTACCCAAACCCACAACACTAAATTGATCTTTCTCTTCCAGCGTATAGTCCGCCATATTCGAGACCTTCCTCCCTGTTTTTCAATCAAGTGGCTTGTCTTCTTTCTTTGATGGTTATAGGATAACCTTAAATCATGTCAAAAAATGATACCTTTTAGGAGATCATATGAAAAAAGTTGAACGTATTCATGTTATCATGCGGTATATCAACAACCGCGCCCACTTTACAGTTTCTGAAATTATGCGACAATTCGATATTTCTCGTTCAACAGCCATCAGAGACATCAAAGAGATTGAGGCCATGGGAATGCCTCTTGTCGCTGAAGTGGGCAGGGATGGAGGATATGCGGTCATGCACAACTCTGTCCTACCCGACGTACGCTTTACGGACAATGAAATTAAAGCCCTGTTTATTGCCTTTATGGCCACAAGGAATCAGCAACTCCCCTATCTCAAAAGTCGTCAGTCGCTCTCTGAAAAATTGTTGGGCCTCATCTCAGAAAACCAGCAGGATGACCTCGTCCTGTTAAATCAAATCCTGCTTTTTGAAGGAACCAACCCAAATAATCCAGACCTACTTGACCTTTCAGACCTCCCCCATCCCATGTTAGAAAAACTCATCCAAATCCTTCTAGTGGATAGATATTTATTGGTTACCATTCAGGAGGAGAAGGGAGTCAAGTCGTGCCCCATTTATCTTTTTCATCTCTATCGCGAAAAGAATCTTTGGACAATTGACGGCCTTGACTTAGAAAAGGAGGAGAGGTGCATTATCCCTGTTGACCATCTCACAGATGTCAAACCCCATCCACGGGAGCATAGATTCAGCGAGAAAAAAATTGAAAGGCTAAGTAAACAGGGAGAAGTAATTGACCTTGTCGCTGAACTGGGCCCAAAGGCGATTGCTCAGTTCAAAAAATACCATCCCTTAAGAGTCTCAATCACCTATACGAATCCGTTCCAGGCGACAGCCATTGTACAGACCTTTGTCAATGTCAGCTCTCCCGAAGCGGTGACCGAAATGGTGAATTGGCTCCTCTTTCTGGGTGTGGATGTCACAATCAGGGAAGCACCCGAAGAAATCCTAGAAGAAGTACGAGAGAGATGCTGCCACTTCCCATCGCCGTAGCAACGCCGTGAGAATGTTTTTTATGTAGGCTGCTCACCGATGTAGAACCACTGAAATCATGGAAAAGCAGGTTGCTGCCTTAAGACGAAGCAATCCTAAGTAACGACTCTTCCTATCATGACTTTACGCTTCACTAGTGTTGCCCCAATAGTCATGGCAAAGTTGGTCAACCAAGTGTTCCTGAAAAACCTTGACGCCCTGAGTCGCCATGGTCTTTGGCAGGTCCCTACCTCCCCACGGCAACTCCATGACGGCCAGTCTACGGCGCTCCGATTCCGAGAATGGCTGCAGCCCTTTGTTACCTTGGCAGCACCACAGATAGTCCCTCGTCGACATGCGCCACGGGACAAAGCACTCACCGTAGCGGAGTCGCAATAATGAAGCAATGAGCAGGCCGTTCACATCGAAATCTCCGCTGTAGTAGATGGTTGAGCCCCGTGCAACGAGCTTGTCGAGGAGGCGCAGTGCGGCTACGGATGGCTGCCCACTTGGGCAGACTATGGGGTGGGGCAGAAACGGGACACCAGCAGTGGTTTCGGCTTCATCCATGATGGCCCCGAAAATGGAGGGATTTTCAACAACGTAGACCCGCGGCAAGGCTTGAGCAATGGCCTCAGAGGAGGCCTCAGAAGGGGTCTCAGAGGACGTCTCAGAAGGGGCCTCGGTGAATTTCAAATGGTCGATGTACCAAAGTGGCAGCGCAGCGGGCATCTCAGTGAACCCGAATACTCCGGAGAAGCCGGCCACCCAAACGATGGAACTGATATCGTCTGGCAACAGACCAAAGCGCAGATAGCGCAATCGAACGGATTCACTGTCCTCATCGACGCGGTTTGCCCCCGTTTGACCTCCCTCCTCTATCTGGCTTGTTACGAATTCGGAGAGGTCTTCCACGGCGCCGTCCGCGCGGTCCAGTGTGACCAGTCCCCAGTAAAACAACCGTCCCGTTTGGGTGTTTCTATCCAGGCCGTGGGCGTCACCAGTCACGCTGGCAGCAAAAATGGGGATACGAACAGCCTTTCCGCCCGTCCTTTGCAGGTCCTGCAGTGCTAGGAGAGCGCGTGTCACGTTCACCCAGACTGCGGACGCGCCGGTCGACTGAAACTGGTCGTAGCATTCGCGAAAAGCGCGATACCCCACCCCTTTGCCTTGTGCCAAATCGTCAATCCAGGCCACAATCCGATGGGAAAAATTACCTTCGTCCGCAATACTCTCAGACTGTTTACGCACCACACTTCGAGCCCATTCGCAAAAACCCAACCAGGCGGTAGCCTCGGCCTCCCGCTGTTGGCGAACACTAATGAACCGGCCGGGGTAGAGGAACTCCATGCAGTCTACCAGGGAAATTCCAAACCTCGTTTCCAAGAGGGCTTCGTCCAAACGCCGAAGGTCCACAGTGACATCGTGCCGACCATGCAGATTTATGGACAATAACTCGGCAATGGCTCTTCGCTCTGCGGCATCGAGGTCGTCCAGCTTGACCCTGCCACCCACGTGGCCCAGCCGTTCCAGTTTCTCTCGCACCCGCGGCCAAAGTCGGGCAAATCCTGGTTTCTCCAAATAGATTTGCAGATGATGCCGCAACTCGTCTTCCATTCCCGCAACCCCCCCTTGGACGTGGTGTTACTCCGCTGTTGTGGCTGCAACTTCACGCACGCTGCCCCAATCGCCGTCAAGGACCTGCTGACGAGAAGTGCCGTTCCAGTAATAGGGAATCAGCGTGACGAAATCAACATCGTCGGGACGATACACTTCATAGATGGACAGCGACGGAACTGTTGGATAACAGCCCCACAAAACCTGGCTCGTCATCATGTAGTCGAACTCCATATCGGTTAGCAGTTCAAACATGTCGCTCATATTCTTTTCGTCCACACCGGCAAAAGCTTCGTCCAGACACAGGATTCTGGGCGCCGTCACTCTGGAGTCCTTGTACCTCGAGTCAGTGGCTGCAAACAGCGGAATGTACATCGCCATGGCCTTTTCCCCGCCGCTTAACACGTTGAAGCGGCTGTCTGTCAGTTCTCTCCGTGCAGCCTCTCCCTTTTTATAATATAAGGTGAAGCGGAACCACGTCCTGTAATCCAGCAGCGTGGTGATATTTTGCCTCAATGTTGTGCCGTCTCCGGTCATATCCTTAGCCCAGTCAATCCTCGACTTGAAATGGTTGCGCATTTCATCAACCTCATCGGGCCGGAGCGTCTCCGGACCTTTGCGCAGCAACTTTACCAGCGACTCCGTGTCCAATTCGTCCTCACTACGCGCGGGTTTCGGCGTCCACGCCAAAGACAGCACCAGGCCACTGGAAGTCTGGCGTGCCGACATAAACCGATTCATTTCATCTACCCACTGCTGCGCTCTGTCAATCTTCTCCCGGATGGCTCTGCCAACGCTGTGAAGGAGAATCTGCTCATAGAGCTCCCTGTCTTTTTCGTTAATCAGGGCTCGCTGCTCTTCTTCCATTTGTTGGATTTGATTCAACAACGCAGCAGGCGTCAAAGGCTGCGAACCGTGGCGAAGAGACTGTACAAACCAACGCCGCTTGCTCGGGTCAAAGCTCTGTTCCAGGGCGTATTCTCGCAGGCCGCTGTTGGTGACTTCACTAAACACGCTGTTGAGTCTGGCTTGCACATCTTCCAACCGCCGTGATTCATAGCGGCTCTTCCACTGCCTCTCCACGGTTCGAGAGAGACGGATGAGCGCCTGGTTGGCAGGAGAATCTATATCGCCATCGCGATTGGGACTCACCCCGCCACCCTTAAGAAGTTCCTCCAGCGTTGTGTCCGTCTGATTCAACGGCTGCACGAAGCCAAGTTGCCATTCTGCCAGGAGCTCAGCCATGCCGTCAGTGAGTCGAGACTTTGCTTCCGTAAGCGTCCGCGAAGCCTCATCCAGTGCCGACTCGCTGTGTCCGAGATCCCTCATTCGCGCTGATTTTTCGGCGTTCAAGCGGTCAATGTCGCGATTTCCATCCACTATCGTTTTTCTCAATGCAGCCAGTTGTGCCACCAGTTCCATGGCCCCCGACTCCGTGAGCAGGCTATCCAGAGTAGCGATTTCAGTCTGCAATTGCCGCTCTCGGAACACCGCATCCGCAACGTCCTCTTCGGCTTTTTTCAACTGCCCCTGAAGGCTGTCCAGTTCGTCCGTCAGCCCCTGCAGGTCTGAGGCCGCTTTGGTCTTGGCCGTGTATGCATTCTTCAAGTCCTTTGACAGTACCTCATAGCGATGCAACTTCTCCAAGGCCTCGTCCAAATCGGAAACCTGTTTCAACCGCGACCACTGCCGCGTGCATTCCAGCCACTCCCGCTGTACCTTACGCCACTGTTGCAGCGCCACTTTGTACTTGTCGCTGGCAGCCTGTTCCGCTTCAACGGCGCCATCCAGCGCAAGTCGGGCCTTGTGCAACGCATCGCCAGCGTGGCGCAAGGGCTGCTCTGGTGGAAACCGGCCCGCTTCTTCTTTCATTGCAGCTCGCCGTTCCTCCAGGCCAGCCATCCTGGTTTCAACCTCGGTCAGTTGATTGTCCAGCACTGCAATGACACTTTGCAGGCGTTCAATCTCCGCCAGCCGTGCCCTTCGTCGCGCTTCTACCCCAATCCACTCAGCCTGCGGCTTGATGACAGCCACGCCGCTAACGGGCCCGATTTGGTAGCGACCGTCTGTGGTGACAAACATGCGGCTCTCAGCTTCATCTGCCCCACTCTCCGAAGACAGATTTGCAATGACGACGGTTCTCAAGACATCGTCCACCTGTTGCAGACTTAACCCACAGTCTTCGGGAGGCGCGGGTTTCAGATAATTGGCAAGGGTTTCCCCAAACAGCAGCGGATTCGGGCGGAACCAGACGTCTTCATCTTCCGCAGTCTGGTGCCGCAGTGTGGCCAGTTGATTCACCGGTTGTCCATGGTCGTCCCAAGCTTCCGGACTCACCCAAGCGTCCAACAGTCCAGCCTGATACAAAACGGTTTCCAACGCTGCCCGAGTCTTATCGTCCACGTGGCTGTGAAAATCGCAGAGAGTATAGAGGGGGCCGCCAAAGCCGGTGGCAGATGCGCCACCTTCACCGACAAGCCCGTCATCCACCGAGCGTCCAGCTCCCAGCCGCCGCTTGCGTGACTCCACTCTCGCTGCCGATCGCGCTGGCTCCGGATCCCTTCGGTCCTGCCATTCTGCCAGTTCCCGCTTGGCTTCATCCCGCTGTGCCTGCAGCAATTTTTGCTGATGCTGAGCCTGTGCTCGCTCTCGCTCAATACCTGCAATGGCTTCCTGCAATGCAGTCTGAATCGGTTGCTGCACCTCACCGTAGGACACCTCCGGATACCTTGTCAGGCGCCGAATGGATGCCTGCCAAGAGGTGTCGGCCACAGGCAGAACCTGGAGTCCTCTAGCCCAGGTAAGGATGTTGTTTTCCTGTTGTTCCAATACTTCCTCAAGGGCTCGCTGACAGTCGTTCACCTGCAGCTCCCGCTTGTCTCTCAGTTCGCGGGCTTCACTCATGCGCCGCTCTTCCGTTTCCGCCTGCTCCTTGTTTCTCTGCTCCTGCCGCCCCAGGTCTCTGGCCGATTTGAGCTGACTCTCGTAGCTTTGCACGTCCTTCTCCAGCGAGACCCACGACTGCGCGTCAACACGGCCATCGCTGCCGTCCCAAAGCTGGGCATAGACAACGTGATGGGTAAACTCTGTTTCATCAGCCAAAACGTCCAATTTTCCACGAGACGCTTGCGCCTCCTGGGCGGCGCGTTCAACTTCCAACTCCTTCGCACGGCTCGCTTCCAGCTTGCGCCCTTGCAGGGCCATGTCCTGCCGCTGCCGCTCTTCCAGCCCCCGTCGCTCCCGCTCCACTTCCTGCAGGTGCTGCTTCGCAGTCTCCCAAGCCCGACGCTGCTCCATTACCTGTGAGGCATCAATGGCTTCCATCCTCGTCGTGGCGTCGGCAACGCTTTTACGAAGGTCCGCCAGCCGTTCCTCCAACGCTGCAACCTGGTGATTCAGCGTTTCATGGGCCTCATTTCGATGATAAAGGGTTTGTGCAGCACCCTGCGCATCCGCCGCCATCCGCACCACCTGTTGCGACAATACGTACAGACGCAGCTCATTGTACTGGTGGTATACCGCGTTCAACTTCTCCAAATCAACGCGCTGCTGCTTTAGTTCGTCCAGCCTGTCGCCAATTTCATCGAGATCCTCCAACACCTCGGACAGGCTCCGTAAATCCTCGTCACTGAGCGCCGGCAGAGACTGGTTGAGAATCTCGTAGATGACGGAAGGCTTGTGGTCCTTGGAGAGTTTCGGCGATCGCAATTGGATGAGCAGATTGAGCAGTTCCTTGTACGCTTCCTCATCCTCAAATCCAAACAGCACCTTATTAACCAAGGTGCGATACGCGCCCTGCTCACGAACCACTTCGCCGCCATCGCCAATGGCCGCTTCGAGACCAGCGCGATCCATCGGAATCAAGCCCTCACCCTGCTCAAACAAATCGCGGTGATAGAGAAACACATCCCGGTTGACACGGCGCTGATCTGTAATGGCAAACCCCCAGAAACCCACCGATTGCGCACCCCGCCTGGCCTTCAATCCGATGCCGACAGTGACATACTTGTCGTTCTCGGGATTGTGAAACTCCAGGTAGAGGTACCCGGTTCGCTCGGAGATTCCACTGTCGCCTTCACCCAGAAGGTAATACTCAATCTTTCGATCGCGGGAACCAAAGGGATCCAACCGTGCAGGCCGCTTGTCCCCATCCAGCACCAGGGGAAGGAAGCTTTGCATGGTGACGGATTTACCCGATCCGTTTGCTCCCCGCAGGATTAGCCGTCCCTGAGACAGTTCAAATTCGGCATCGTCGTATAACCAGAAATTCAGGATACCGGCCCGGTTCATGTGCCATCGGTTCAGGTTCAAGTTTCATCGCCGCCTTCCCAGACGTAGTCGCCGAACCAGCGCATGAAAGCGGGCAATAAACGCACACCGCCGTTTTCCAGACGTTCGCCCAAATTCCATTCCTCCAGGTGTGAAATCACGTCCTGTGCCAGACCTGCCGTGGATTTTTCTCGGTACTCCTTGCTCCACCATTCGCCATAGCGGCCGCGCAGCCCAAGCAACAGGGTTTCTAGCTCACTTCTCGTTAACAGGTAGCAGCCGTTCTCGTCGTGGTGGAAGGACTCAGCGTCCTCTAATCGCCGACGAACTTCTCCCGACAGGAGAATGATGATATCGGACAGCACACCCTGCGTGGGAAAGAGGTCCATTTCCGCCGATAACTCCGGCCACGTGAACACTAGGCCCTCGCGAAAACGTCGGCCCTCAAGCCCAGTGAACTCATTGACCCGGGAAATGAGAAAGGATCGCTGAGTTTGCACATACCGCCGCTCATCCTCGGTCCACTGCCAGTCGTAGACCACGGGTTCTTCCAATAGGCGCCTCATAACGGTGTGACGACGCTGGAGGGCTGCGGCGGATTGACTATCTAACGCTTCGGGCTGATACCCACTGCCGGCGTCTGCCACGTCAGATTGTGCTGTGGGCTGTGAAGGGTTTAGCGCGGAGTCGTTGACCATGTCATCCATCTCGCCGACTTTGCGTCTATCCAAGTCAGACACGCCGTGGTAACTCATAATATCTTCCGGCAAGCGCTGCAGCAGGTATCGCGCCATGTGCGAAGATTGGTATAGCACATCCGCTTCGTTGCCGGAGCGGGCCCACTCGCTTTCATCGCCGTCCACCGCTTGGAGGGCATCGAGATCGCGCAACTTTTTCAAGGCTCGCGCCATGGCTAGGCGGTGTTCATAGACGGTCCAGTCCACAAAAATGCCGGCTGCCACGAGGTGCTGCTGAATGGCCTCCACCATTTCGGAGAGCAAGAACTGATGGCCGTCACCCAAACCTTCCAAGTACCAGAGACCAAATGTGAAATACCCATAGTCCCGGCCATCACGAAAGCCGGTAATGGCCATCCAGCGCTGCCACTTGCCCGGTATCTTCTCCAGCCGTACAAACTCACGGGTCAGAATCAGCGCCCAGCCGGTCCGTTCATAGAACCAGTCCCGCAAGGCTTTGTAGTTTTCACGAGCCACCAGATACAGTTCCGTATCCTGTTGCCGATGTAGGAACGGCCGGTTTAGGAGGGCCTGCACCACAGCCTGCCGATCCTCCTGAAATTGAGACATCCTCTTGCTCTGTCGTTGAAACCTGGAGGCTTTCAAGTGCAACGTCCCTCCCTATGATAATGCCATTTCCTTAATTGTAATTTGGAAATCTGGCACGTCCATAACACCGTCCGTGAACCGCACCTCTACACGACGATTGTTCTCGGGCATCTGGAGACGAACCTCCAGTCCATCCGGGGTGCGGGCAGTTCTTGACTTATTGACGAAGCAACGGCTAATCCACTGCAACAAAATCTCCCTGTGTTCCGGTGTCAGCGGCGGTAGTTGGCTCATGCGAATGTGTTTCTGCTTCACCCAGTCCGCTATGAGCTCTGCTTCTCTGGCCTTCTTCGCCAAAATCTTGGCCATGGCCTCTGTCTGCTGTTTCTTTGTCACGCGTACAGGCTCGGTCCCCGAGGACCGCCGCTGAATCCTGCTGCGCGACTTCAGGTTGCGAACAAGGGGCTGCTCGTCCCACATCGACATGTCCGGGGAATCGGATGTGGTTTCGCCCTCCCCCTGAAAATGCCGAGTGGCATAAAGCCCAAATGAATACGCGCCCAGTTTATGGGCATCACCGGGATGCTCCAGAGAAAGAAACCAACGCCCCAGGTATTCCAGTTCGCGACGGCGACTCATTCCGATGCGGTGCTTTTCTTGAATGGCCAGCGCATAGCGCACCACTCTGGCAATGGTGTCCTTCGTTTGGCGCTCAAGGTAATGGACATCGCTGGCTTCTGTCGCTGTGCCGATAAACCATTGTCTTAAAATGGTGAACTCTTCCGTGTGGATGTGCATGCGGTCTTCATCCGACAAAGGATTATCCAATGTGGGCAGTCGCTGTTCATCGGCCACTAGTGCTTCCAAAAACTTGTCCCAAACGGCTTCAGGCGTATTGCGAAACATGCCTTCCACATACGCTCCGTGTTGCTGCAGACCGGCGACGAAGTCGCGGAGATACTGAGACAAGGTATCTTTAAATACGAGAAATGAATCCGTCAGCATGAGTTCTTCTGCCTTGGCCGTTTGCAGGCTTGCCAAGTAATCGGATGCACTTTCATGGAGTTGGCGAAATGCGCCTTGAAGGTCCTTCCACAGTTGCAGCGCGTCCCCAGGAGGAAAGTTCCCATGCGCCTCCCGAATTTGCGCCACATAACCGGCAATGCGTTCCAGCAGCGCCGGTTCCAGAGAACCCCCGTAGCCATGGAGATTTTCCAAAGTTTCCAGCATACGCTCAATTTCAATTGCATAAGGGGTCATTTGATAGCGGAAGCGTTTGCGTAGATATTCCTCAATGGAAGAGGCTCTACCGCCGTCATGGCGACTAGTAAGGTTCTTCCAATCAGTCAGAACTTCCAAATCTCGTTGACACTGCTCTTCCGTATAATCGTCAATCAAACCAAATGCCATGACGCCGGCAAAAACCTCTTCGGGCTTGAGCCAGTACTTCAATTTACTGTGTTTTTCATAGAAATACCGCATAATCAAGCGATATCTCGCCACATTGTCTGCATTAAGGTATTTCAATTCCGGAACGGGTTTCACCCAAAGGTCGTGAGATTGTTTGCGAGCCACGGCTTCCATCCTTTGCAAGACCACGTAGTCTACTTCACTAGTATAGTAGACGTCGCTCATTCCCGCATCTCTTCCCTGAAGTTCCCTTGTTTCGTTCTTGTGGGTCTTGTTTAAGATGTGTTTTGAACGTAGGCAAGTTTAAGAGGGGTGTTTTCTGAAACGCAGAGAAGGTAGGGTGCTCGCGAGTGCCGCATCCCATCACAATTGACATCAGGGCCGCCGCCACAAAGGGAATCCCGCCTCTCATAATTTCACTCCTGGTTTCAGAATGTTTCTGCTCAGTTCGGGACATTTGCCACGAGGTTCCCATTTTGGGCGGTGTAGAGGTCTTCACGGTCTTCACGGTCTTCGCGGTCTTCACGGCCTTCACGGTCTTCGCGTCATTGACCTATTGAATCTGCAATTTGGAGAAGTTCCTTTTTGGGTAAGGAAGGTTGTGCATAAAGCTGGAAGAACACTTTGCTATTGCTCCACGACAATTCCGTTTCTCCATTAATCTGCTCGAATTCAGCCGGTAGCCCATTCGTTAACTTTGGTCCGTTTGGCAAGGATGGAACGGCACCCCCAGCAGTGCTCTCGTAAATTATTAATGACTCCTTCTTGTTGTACAGCTTCAAAACAAGTTGATTGACTGGCTTTTTAATAATTGAAAGGGTAGAGACAATAGAAGTGGTTCCGTGTTTGGCTTTGAATGAATCAATTGAAGTTGTTATAGCAGCCGTTCCATGTGTGGCTTTGAAAGGGAGTGATGTGGGAAGTTCGAAGTCTCTGTTCCCATTCAGAATCTTGTTAATTTGTGCTGCATCGGAACTTGGCAACTGACTTACAATCGGATTACTTTTTGTGCCGCAGCCCACAACGTTTCCTAAAGTGACAAGCAACACAGAAATTATGAATCCTGCACGGAGCCTCTTTTTCAACTGTCCGTCACCTCGTTGTCCAACAGAGCAGGAGCAACAAACCGCAGTTCCTGTTGTATAAATTATACCTCCATTGTGTGCTGTTGGCCATATTTTGCAGTAATAAACAAAAATGCGCCGTGCCATATTCGAGGCGAATCTAAGCCCGCTCCGGTTTTTCATATATTCCATAGCTTTAGCTGAACAGCCCTTGGACCCGCTTGCTACACTTTGCGACCGATATACAGGATGTGTGCTGCCAGATTTAAGAATTCCTCTCGTTCACATACTTGCTCTGCCAAATCCAACCAAGCAGAGACCACTTCAGGTGATTCACCCAGGAGTTCGGGCTCCCGCAAAAATAGAAAACTTTCGCAGTTCACCAGATGTACTTTTTCAATGGCGAATTGACGGAAGAATGGAAGCACATCCTTGGGGCGGATAAAGTAATTTTCGGACCACCCTTGTCCGGTAAAGTCCACATCTTGTGACAAGACGTTGAGTTGAGATTTACGCGCGTCATTAAGGATTAATGACGGTTTTTTTATGAGGCAGTCCCAAGCCAATGAGTAAGACGAGACAAATGCCACAAAAAGAGTTCCGTTTGGCTTCAATTTCTTCAAGCATTCAGTTATGGTTTTCGCCCTGTCTTGTTCGTCCTTAAGATGGTACATCGGCCCCATACATAGCACATGGTCGTATTGTTCATCAGTGATGTCCGATAAATCACGGCTATCGGCACATATGCCACTTAAGGGCAGTCCTACTTCCTTGGCCTTATTCAACGCAAAATCCACATTGTTTTGTGAAAGGTCTGCGAGTGTAACATCGCAGCCAAGCTGTGAAAGATACAGCGAATACCTTCCTGGACCGCCACCAAGGTCCAACACTTTGTCATTTGGCTTAATGAACCGACATATGTATCGTCTGGTAAGCTCATACTCAACTTTGTGTCGTTCAAGGCGATGCCATTCATCCTCAACAAATCCATCATAGAATTGCCTTACATTTTCGACGCTGTCCATCGAATCACATCCCCTTAAATTCGCCAATGTAGTCTGAATATCTGTAAACACTGCCGCAAATTGTATGGACTAGTGAATTTACTAGTGGATCCACTCCAAAAACTCGAGACGATTACCAAACGGATCTGCCAAGTAAAAGCGTTTGGCTCCCTCGAGAGGTTCGTCATCAACAACTTGAGCACCCTCTTGTTCCAAATGCTTTCTCAGTTCGTCCAAATTTTCCACAAGGAATGCTGGATGCGCCTTTATAGCAGGAACAAAGTCCTTTTGAACGCCGATATGGACCTGGTGTGTTCCACATTGAAACCAAACACCACCACGTTTTCGAAGATTTTCAGGCTTGGAAATTTCCGTCCAACCTAAAAGCTTGGTAAAAAACTTTCGTGCTTCAGGTTCACAGCCGTCAGGAGCTGCCAATTGGACATGGTCAATACCGGAGAACTTGAACGACATTTAACATAGCCTCCCTATGCTTGGATTGTAAATGCTGGTAGTTAAACAAGTGATACTGTGGAGATAAAGTATGGAACATGGAAACACATAAGGAGTCATTTTATTCACAGGCCACAGGCTTGGTTAGACGCTTCCATTTTTGTCATGATAACTTGGCCGCTCGTACCAGGGGCAAGAATATCTCATCCACAATTGCGACAATTGTGCTTTCTGATAGGGGTTGGTGTGTCGTGAGGAACTCATGACGAGCTAGGTCCACCGGCAGAGTCATAATACGCGGGCTAAGCTCGTCGAGATTCACATCTCCACGGTCGGAAGCGTGCTTCAAGATCCTTCTCATCGACTCATAGCCAGCCTGTCGTCCGCTAAGGAATGCGGAAACTGGATTATCACCGACATACTCAGATATGACCCCGTGTATGGTCTCCATCCCTACCTCCTGCATGCGTCGTGAGACTCGATTCAATAGCGCAACAACGTCTGAACGTAACTCACCAGTATTCGGAACTTCTCCCGAGATTACGGGTCCACGCTGACGCATTGCGGCAAGTACCAGTTCCGCTCGATTCGTCCAACGTCTGTAAATGACCGTCTTGCTTGTGTGAGCACGTGCAGCCACACCTTCCATGGTAAATCGAGAATATCCGACAACAGAGAGTTCTTCCCAAGCGGCTTGTAGAATATCGGCTTCAAGTGAATTCCCACGACGCCGAGTGCCATGGATTGAATCTTCCTTGTTTTGATTCTTTCTTTCCATGTTTATCCCCTTTGCATACGTTGCGTTTCTTATAGAAACAGTGTATCGTACCTCCAATAAGATACGCAACGTATCGTATCTACTGAGCGAGGATGAGAGGGGATCACACGTGGGGAACGACAGGAAAACAAGTGAACGACTCGAGCCAGCAGTACTCAAAGTGGCTTTTATCCTGTTGGTGGGGGCTGTTGCGCCATTGTTTGATACCACCTTGACATCCTCCCCATAGCTAAAGCAACGGGTTTTACGGCGCGTTTGATAAATTTGAATTCAAGGCCTCAACAAAAGGCGACCAATCCCCTACGGAGTAGAGCAATAGCCCATGCATGGCTCGTGTGCACGCAGTATAAAGAAGCTTCCGTTCGTGCTCTAGGCTGTAAGCCTGACGGGAAGCATCATAGATAATCACCGCATCGAACTCCACTCCTTTGGCTAGGTACACAGGAATCAGCATCGCTCCATGCTCGAAGGCGAGTGTCTGTTTCGTAATCAGTACCACGGCATCATACCCTTGCAGGTTCAGCGATTTGCAGGCTTGGCTGCTTTCGGCTGCAGTTTTCGTTATCACCGCGATGGAGTTAAAGCCCTCTTCCCTTAGGGACGCAATGTCTTGTTGTAATTGCCTATCGCGCTCCTCTGCAGTATCCATTCGAATGAGACGCGGCTTTTTTCCCCGTCTGTCAAACGGTACGATTTCATCCCCAGAGGCGAGCAACCCTTTGGTGAACTCGACAATTTCGCGAGTTGAACGATAACTGCGCACAAGACGAATCACGTTCGTTTCCTCCTCGCCAAAAAGCCTTAGGAGTGGCGAATCGGACTCGTGCAAACTCGTGGCTTGCGTGAAGATTGCCTGACCAAAATCGCCGAGAACAGTCATCCGCGCGCGAGGAAACAGTTTCTTGAGATACTCGTATTGAAACGTGGAATAATCCTGACCCTCATCGACGAACACATGCTGGACTTGAGTATTGGTTCGAACGCCTTCAATCAGTTCCTTTAGATACAAAAACGGGGTCTCGTCTTCATAGAACAATGCGCGTCGACTGAGTTTTTCCTTGGTTTGCTGACAAATCTCAGCCCATAGTGAAGGAACTATCGCCGCCTTTGTCATCTCCTGATAGCCTGGTCCGTCGGCGAACAGTTGAAGGTACAGACCTTTGATATCAATAAACATAAAGTTCCGAATGCGCCGTTTCAGGAGTCTAAAACGCTTCTTTACAATTTTCTTGCGAAGTAGTTCTTCCTCCCGGTGACCAAAGTCAAAATCACCTTCGTCTCCCCGAGGCCTTTTATGGATTTTCTCTTGAATTTGGGCAAATTGCTCGTGAATGTCAAAGACTTCTCTCTCTTTGTGAAGCTCACCAAAGACTTCGGCATACTGGTCACTGTCGAGATAATTCAACTCCTCCAGAAGCCACTCCGCTTCTATCTCCTTACGTTCTAACTGTGCAAGTTCATCGAACAGCCATTTTTGTAACAACCGGACGCGATGACGCAAATGCACAGATGGGGGATAACTGTAGAATTGCGATCTCATTTGCTCCGCCGTGATGATTTCGCGATGTCGAAACCGAATGCTGTTGAACAGCATTCCCTTACGCCCCAACCACAGCACATAGTTGGTGAGAGCTTTTAAGAATACGTCGGATGCCTTATACTTCATCCCCTGAATACGGGCTGCGTAACCACGTTTCTTCTGCGCGGTTAATTGATATTCAATCTGGTCAAAGGGATCTTCAAGAGTAAAGGACGAGCCTAATTCATGGTCGAGGTAATCTTGAAAAGTGGTCTGCTGCATGTTTTCCTCACCAAGCTCCGGCAGGACTGTGGACACGTAACTGTTAAACATGGAATTTGGTGAAAAAAGAACAACCTGGTCTGCCGTGAGCGTATCTCGATTCTTATACAACAGAAACGCCACGCGTTGCAGCGCAGCGGATGTCTTTCCGCTGCCGGCGGCCCCCTGCACAATCAGCATCCGACTCTTCACGTCTCGGATGATGGTATTTTGCTCCTTCTGGATAGTGGCAACGATACCCTTCATTTGAGAATCCGCGCTTTGCCCTAACACCTGCTGCAACAGTTCGTCGCCAATGGTGATGCTCGCGTCAAACATGTTACGAATATTCCCGTCTTGTATCTGATATTGACGCTTCAACTCCATCGTGCCGGTGATTGGTCCAGATGGGGCTACATAAGAAGCGGGGCCAGGAGACTGGTCGTAGTACATGCTTGCGATGGGGCTGCGCCAGTCGTACACCAGGAACTTCAACTCGTCTTCGTCTACGAAAGACGACACTCCGATATAGACTTGCTCGGTGACGTTTACACCATCCTCTTGAAAGTCGAGGCGCCCAAAATACGGAGAGGAAAGAAGTCGATTTAGGTTTCTCCACTGCTGTGCCAGGAACCTATGCCCCCGCTCCCTTTCGCATAAAACCGCAGTTTGCTGGTTAATCGAATAAAAGGTCTCTTCAAAATCCTCAGGGGTGCTCGCATTCATTGTGACCTCCTCCCAGAAGTGTCTACGTATGGTCGTTACCTGTTCACGGAGACTGACCACCCTCGGCTCCAAATCCGCAATTCGCCTGCGAAGCTTCTCAATAATCTGGGTCACCCGTTCTTGTTCAGCTTGCCAATCCTTTGTATCCATTGAACCTGACTCCTCTGCACAAGGATTGAATTAAATGTTTGACAAGAGCTCTTTGGAGTGGTATCATTAAAGTGTAAAATGGTATATTTGTAATATATTTCAAAACACAATGGTAAGTCGATTATACCTACTTGGTGGGCGATATGCAATAGAAAAGAACCCAGTGCATTCCTTGGGTTCTTTCTTTTTTTCCGCTATAGCTAGTACACCCAAAAACTTGGAGCCTTGTGATTAGCTTGACTCTGAGGCACACCTTCGCCGACGGAACGCATACAAAAACGCAGAGAAGGTGCCCAGGAGTCCCACCCATACCCATTGGACGATTCTCAACAACAATGTTTCCTGATTCTCAACAACGCGAAGCGAGCGTCCAGAGAGTACGAACCCGCCTCCGTTTCCGTCGTAGTGTTCAATGACCGCAGCAATCCTTGTGCCAGATGTTGGCTGCCACGTAATTTTGTCAATTCCATGCCCCCGTGTATAATCCAGCACACCCACAGGTAATGCTGGCGTATGTCCATTCAACCGCACGCTGCTCTCAGCCACGGCTCCGCTGTTGTCATAAACAATGACAAAGGGTGAAAGGCTTGATTTGACATTCACAGTGCCTTCAGGAACGTGAAAACTCGCCCCTGAAGCGATTGCCGTGGCAGCTTGGTGAACAATGGTTTGTTGAGGAAAGTTCGCACCGCGACGCATGTCCTGCTGAATTACGGCGTATCCCAACAAACATACCATCGACAGAAGAGCGCAGCCAAGCATGAATTGGATACGCCACAGGCCGGTGCGTTCCCAAAAGAGTTGTGCCTTCATCGCACCAATCATTAAATCCATAACGGTATGACATGTAACTCTGTGATTATCTAAAAGATCGGACATTTCTTCCCGATACCGAACTCGCCAAGCCTTCGGATAAAGCTTCAGCAGTAATTGTGCGACCGTCTTCAAGGGAATTGACCTCCTACCGCGCGACTCAGGCGTAAATTCATGCGTCTGCGTCCTTCTGAGGACATCTTTTCAAATAACGTCACTCGTTCACGAAATAGAGCTTCGCCGGCGGCAGTTAATTCGTAGGGTCGGCGGCGTTCAGAGTACTCCAATGGTCTTATGAATCCCCGTTCCTCCAAGCGGTTGATTGCACCGTATAGTGTGCCAGGTTCCAGCAGAATTTGGCTAAACGCCTGAATATCCTCCATCATGGCATAGCCATGCTTTGGCCCCGTCGACAGACTTGCTAATATCAGAAAAGATGGGTCAGCAAACCTCGTAACATCAGGCCTTGGCATTTGATCATCCCCTCATTGCTTCGTAACATTTAGTACGTATAACGTAATAATGACATCACCTTCGACCCTCGTCAAGTCTTTCGAGGAGTGCAACCAACAGATTCAGGAAGCCATGCCTGATGGCCCTTACTTGATGGCCCTCAATGCAGGTTACTTTTCAGCGAACCTCACCTTTCCGCGCAATCCACGTGCGATTAAGTTCGCGCCCACTAGAGTCACCATAAGAGCCAGGATTGGACCATACAGAAAGAAGGGATAGCTAAGGTATGACAAGTTCATGGTTGTACCACCAATCATCCCAAACCATGACAGGCTACCACTCACTATTCCGGTGGGCCACTGTTCCGATCCGAAAGGTTTGAATGCAAGAAGACCTGTTCTCTCAACCGCATAGATATGAAAAGCGGCCAATAGGGTCATTAAAGAGCCGATTCTTACGAATTCCACAAAGAAGAATTCGACCACGTACCTCCACAGCCAGAGCCTCAGATGCGTAAAAAGAATTACCGCACGCCCCCTGCCCACAGCTAATGCCCCTTCATTGACTATGCTCCCCACGGCTAAAGCCGGGGGGAGCATAGTCAAAGCGAACAGGTTCCAAGCACTCAAAGCACTGATTTTGGAGTAGAGCTCCGATAGCGTAGGCCCCCGTATCATCACTTTGAATATCAATATCTTGGGCCAACACATTGATGCCACGCAGATAGAAGGCGAGACTCCCCGTTAAAGCCCAATCTACGTCTGGCGCTTCAGTTTCAAGTAAGGTATAAATACGCTTAAAGACGGAGAACAACGACACACTGATAACCTCCTGCTATACACCACCTCAGCACCAGCATTCTAGTTGCTTTTGGCTCTCTCTATCATCACATTCCCTGAAGAAGGGTCACGACTTCGCAAAGAACGTGCAGCCGAGAACAATCGCGACATAAACCTTGGAGTTGCCGAATTCCTCTCAACACACTCCGTAAATTCAGCCCCTGTGGAGAGCTTCCCACTCACTCCGCAATATCCCCATCTTTATGGCATCAAAATATTCACCATCCACGATTCGGGCATCTCTTATTCTCGCCTCCAGTTTCATTCCGATATTTTCAGCTACCTTCATCATTCTGATATTCCCTGACCATGTGGACATACCCAGCCTACGTAACCCTGCCGAGTCAAACAAAAAATCAATCCATGATTTATAGGCTTCCGTACCATATCCTCCATTCCAGAACTCTTTGTCATGGATGACAATCCCGGTCTCCAACCAGTCCGTGTTTTGATCCACCCAGTACGAGCTAACGTCTCCAACTGCTTTACCTTCTACTGCGATAACCAGGGAAGCTGGGACGGTCCGCAAAATCTCTTCGGACCATCTCCTGCGGTATTGCTCCTCGATTGAAAGAGTCACGGGGACTGGGGCGAACGTTCGGCGCGCGATTCGTCACGCGGAAACTGAACCCATCTTCGAGTCACAGACGTTAATTTTCACCCCTTGACAAAAATGAGATGGAGTGTTGTTATTGAATATATACAGTAAGTACTCAAGATACACTATAGATTTAGATATACAGAGGTGAAACGCCATTGACAATCATTATCAAAAACTCGGCAGGGGTGCCAATTTACGAGCAAATCAAGGAACAAGTCAAAGAAGCCATTTTGAATGACGAGATGAAGGATGGCGATATGCTTCCATCGATTCGACAGCTTGCCGGAGACTTGAAGGTAAGCGTTATCACGACCACTAGGGCGTATGCCGAATTGGAGCAGGAAGGGTACATCATCACCGTTCAGGGCAAGGGTTGCTATGTCGCCCCGAAGGACAACGACCTCATACGCGAGCAACTTCTCCGCAAAATTGAGGACGGTTTCAATGCCTCGATAAACGCCGCTAGGATTGCAAAACTGCCGCGAGAAGAATTGCGTCAATTGTTCGAATTTACATTAGAGGAGAATGGGTATGAGTAATGCATTGGAGGTTCAGAATCTTTGTAAGACGTACAGTGATTTTACGCTGGATTCCGTGTCCTTTTCTTTGCCAGCCGGATACATCATGGGTTTTGTCGGCCAAAACGGCGCGGGAAAAACCACTACCATACGCTGCATTCTGAACATGGCAATGAGGGATGACGGTGTCATCAAAATCTACGGATTGGACAATGTGCGTGACGAACTGGCAATCAAACAAGAATTAGCCGTCGTGTTCGATGAAATCTTCTTTGTGGAAGCATGGACAGTGAAAGAGGTTGAAAAAGCCATAAGGGGGTTCTACAGCCAGTGGGACAGCAGGTTATACGGCGAATACATTAAGAAATTCGACCTATCGCCCGAAAAGCGGGTGAAAGAACTGTCACGCGGCATGAAGCTGAAACTCATGCTGGCGGTGGCAATGTCCCACAACGCAAAGCTACTCATTCTCGACGAGCCGACGAGTGGACTCGACCCTGTTGCCCGCGATGAACTTCTTTCCATTTTGCGGGAGTATATCTCGGACGGAGAAAAGAGCGTATTTTTTTCAACACATGTCACGACCGATCTTGAACGCATTGCGGACTACATCACACTGATTGACCACGGCAGAATTTTCTATACCGGTACCAAAGACGGCTTGCTTGAAGATTTCTGTATTGTAAAGGGAAGCAAAAGTAATTTGACCGATGATATGAAAAGGAAAATCATCGGTTTATCCATTACATCCGCGGGCTTCACCGGGATGCTGCCGGCATCGGAACTTAAAGGATTGCCGGGCGGCATCGTAACGGAATCGCCAACCATCGACGAAATTTTGATACACATTAGCAAGGGAGGGAACAACTTATGAATAGAGTCTTGACTGCAATGAAGCTCGACTTTTTCACGGCCAAGTCGAGTTTAAAACTAGTCGCCATTCTACTTCTCATCGGGGTTGTAATCGGCGCGCTGGCGCATGGACCAATTTATACGATGATATTCACAATGATATTTGCTGTAACTTCCTGCGGGTCGATTTTCCCTACGCATGAGAGAAGCCACAGCGATAAACTCTATGGCATTCTGCCGGTCAAAAAATCCGAAATGATTGCGGGCCGATATCTTTACGCGCTCATCATCGGTGCGGTGTGCACCGCGATCTCGGGTATTCTGGGCCTTGCACTCGCGCGAATCATGAACGTCAGTTTGGATTCCTTCACCTTCTGGGCCACGCTCATGTTGGCTTTTATTTATTTCAGCTTCGCCGTGGGCGTCTCCTATCCAATCTATCTCAAGTTTTCCTTTGCGAAAGCTTACCTTTTCACAATGCTACCGATGTACCTGATTGCAGTTTTGATTTTATTCCTGTCGAAACAAACGAGTTTCATCAGCGACTTCGGCCGACTTATGCAGTTTTTTACAAATAATCAAATCCTTATCCCCGTTTTGGGCATTCTAATTGGATTGGTCCTACTTGCGATGTCCGCGCTGATTGCGAACCTGCTCTATAAAAGAAAAGAAATTTGATAGAAACACAAATTACAAAGGAGGAAATATCATGCCAAAATACCTGATTTTCGCCGCCGTCGTGATTGTAATCATTATTGTTAACGTGATTCGAATCGCGCTCAAATCGTCCAGACATCACTTTGAGTGTCCGAATTGCGGGGAGCACTTTCAGGTGGGATTTTCCAAAAGATTCTTCACCATGCATAGCCTCGATGGGAAATACAACATTACATGCCCAAAATGCAGAAAGACCAATATGCTGAAATCGTTAAGTGGGAAGAAATAAAGTTGACGCAGAGCATATTGAAGTGGTTATATGATATATATCAAAGTGATATCATCCTTGCGAAACAGCATGATTCATAACAAACCAAATCGAGCTTGTATCCAGGGAGGATGAAATTCATGAAATCGAAGGGACTTTACCTCATCTTAGCGGTAGTACTGGGACTCATTCAAATCACACTTACCATTGGTTTGAAGACTCACGCGTCAGGTGGTCATAGTCTCATCACCTATCTCATCATCGTGATACTGTTGGTAGTTATGTTTATGGTTGGACGTCTGACTAAAAAGAAGGGCGGTTCGCCACTGTGGATGGGTGCATTGACGGGAGGCATTTATGGCCTGATAGCGGGACTAGGCTCCTTCTTTGTAAAGGTTGACGCATCCAAGTTCCAAAACGCCGCGCTAACAGCGCAACAAATCACCAAAGCCGTAAAGTATGCGAACTCCCCCGTGGCACATCTCATGACCGATGTTGTCAGCATCATCATCTTTGGCGTGATTGGACTCGTTGTGGGAATTATCGGAGGGTCTACTGCGAAACGGGAAAACCCCACCGACACCCATTGATGGTTCAATGATGGGAGTCCAACCTTTGCGGATTCCCATCGACGCTTTATCTACAATCCTGAAATTCAGGGAACCAGCGACTAGAGCGCGTCACATTGCAAGGAGGTTCAATCATGACGCAACATCCAGCTGTGCAGATTCGTCACCTGACAAAGCGCATTGGTAAGAAAACCATTGTTGACGATTTGTCCTTTGATATCCAACCGGGGGAGGTCTTCGGCTTCCTCGGGCCCAATGGTGCTGGCAAGACCACTACCATTCGCATGATGGTCAATCTCGTTTCCCGTACAAAAGGGGAAGTGTTCATTCAGGGCATTGACCTCTCCAAGCATTTTTCCGAAGCCATGAAACATGTGGGCGTTATCGTAGAGAATCCGGAACTCTATAAATTCCTCACAGGTTACCAAAACCTGAAGCACTTTGCCAACATGTCGTTGGGGGTGGACAAGCAACGGATTGACGAGTTGGTCAAAATCGTTGGGTTGGAAGGGCGCATTCATGACCGCGTGCGCACCTACTCCCTCGGCATGCGGCAGCGTCTGGGTCTGGCCGTGGTCTTGCTGCGTCGGCCAAGTGTGTTGTTGCTGGACGAACCCACCAATGGTCTCGATCCCGCTGGGATTCGCGAGCTTCGCGACTATTTGCGACTGCTCGCCAACAATGAAGGAATCGCAGTTGTCGTTTCTAGCCATCTCCTCGCTGAAATGGAACTGATGTGCGACCGTGTAGCCATTATTCAAAACGGCAAGTTGATTGATGTGCGAACCCTGAAGGAATTGGCCACAGACACTGGGGAGGAAGTAGCTGTAACTTTTGAGGTGGAGCCCATGGACAGAGCCGTACACTTGATTCAGCAGCAATTCCCTGATATGAGGCTGACATCCTCCGAAAAACAGGTAGTGGTTGCGACACAGCGTGAAGTCATTCCAGACATTGTGGCAGCTTTGGCCGCCGAACAAGTTCGTATCTTTGGGGTTACGGCTACCAACAAATCCCTAGAGGACTCGTTCCTGGAACTGACGGGGGGGAATCAAATTGTTTAAGCTCCTTGCAAACGAAAATATGAAGATCTACCCACGGTTGCGCACATACATTTTGGTAGGTGTTTTGGCTCTAGCCGTTATCTTGATAGCTTGGATTCAAGCCGACGTGCAGAAGCCAAATCCCAATTGGAAACAGACCCTGACGACCCAAAACACCCAGATATCGCAGGAATTGAAGCAGACGAAAGCAAAGCTTCCCGCTCGCACACGGGTTCAATTGCAGCAGAAGGAGACTTTAAACGATTATTATATCAGCCACAACACCGATCCCAATCGGCAAACATTGTGGACATTCAACCAAGCCATCGTGACCAACGTCCCACCGCTTTTGCTAGCATTCATTTTGGTGGTTGCAGGGGACATTGTTGCCTCTGAATTCAGCGCGGGAACCATTAAGTTTTTGCTCACGCAGACCAAGCGACGTTATATTGTGCTCTTGGCCAAGTATCTGGCAACTCTGTTCTTTGGCTTGGTCATGACTTGTGCCTTCTTTGTCATTTCTACGGCGGTTGGCGCACTGTTTTTCGGCGCCCATGGCGCAGGGTTGCCCCATTTCTATAACACGCCTTCTGGTAGCGTAGCGCAAATGAGCACGCTGTCGTACGTCTTCATGCAATACGGCTTCCTGTTGATTCAGATTGTGATTGTCTCGACCATTGCCTTCATGATCTCGACCATTTTTCGCAACAGTGCCGTGGCCATCACACTGTCTATTCTGGCATACTTGCTGGGGAACAGCATTTGCCGCGTGTTGGCAGAGTATGGTTTCCAATGGACAAAATACATTCTCTTTTCTAATATGGATTTCTCGCAGTACGTGGTTGGAGGACCCTTGGTGAATGGGATGACTGCGTGGTTTTCAGTGGGCATGGTTGTGGCCTACTTCCTGGTAATGAATGTATTAACGTGGTGGATTTTTATGAAGCGAGATGTTGCTTTGACCTAGGTGCTTCCTTTAAAGACAATATTCATTCTTAGCCGTACGCTCGCTTGCGGCTGGATGTGATGTGTCAGTGGCATTCACGACTAAGTGGGTGTTCTGCTGGCTACCAGCCGTAAGCCGTTCGCGGCATCGGTACATCTTGGCAGCGCAGGAGGCAAAGGAGTCAACATGATAGAGCACAGAGGAATAAACTACGATATTGGCACTGAAATGGGTGGTAATTGGCGTCCAGATTATGACCCTAAAACCGTAGAGCGGGAACTGGAAATTATTAAAAACGATTTGCACTGCAACGCCGTCGGTATCAGCGGCAAGGACATTGGCCGTGTTGTGACAACGGCCGAAGCCGCCTTAAATCAGGGGCTTGAAGCGTGGTTAAGCCCGGCAGATTGGGGTAATAAACCCCCTGAGCCTACACTCGCCTATATTACCGAAGCAGCCAAGGCGGCTCAGCCGTTGCATCATCGGTATCCTGGTAAGGTGGTATTCAGTGTCGGTTCGGAGTTTACGCTATTCATGCAAGGCATTATACCGGGCAAAACGTGGATGCGGCGTCTGCAAACTGCCTTTAACGCCGGATATGTAAAATCAGGCAGACACAACAAGCCACTTAATGACTTCTTAGCTCGGACTAACAAAGCAGTCCGAGCTGTATTTGACGGTCCGATTATGTATCGCTCACTGGTTTGGGAGCAAGTCGATTGGAGTCCCTTCGACATTATTGGCATTGACCACTATTGGGCTGAGAGGATAAAAGACAAATATATAGACATGGTCAAACCGCTGTTCGCCCATAGTAAGCCTGTGATTAACACTGGATTCGGTTTTAACACGACGACCGCTCCTGCCAATGGCCTGGCGTCAACACTTGGTAACGTTGACGGTCTCTCGCTATTCCTACATCAGCAGCCCGGGATAGGGAGGTTTGTACGGCCGAAGCTGAAAGTCATAGACGAGCGAAGTGAAGCACTCCAAGCCAAACGTTTAATTGACAACCTAAAGCTCGTCGACACAGCTGGTTTTAACGGAGCGTTTATAGATATGTTTATATTTCCACTTAGGCCGTATAGCGACACGGCGAAATACGACTTGGATAGAGAAAGCTCCAGTTTAGTGAAGTACTTTGAGGGTGGCAGGCACGGTACGACTTACCCAGATATGACATGGGAACCGAAAGAGGCATTTAGGGCAGTAGCAAGATACTACGGAGAGCAAAAATAAGGAGGGTGTCAAATATTTTCCACACATTCCCAATCCAATTGTGGGAGTTGTACATCCTGACAAATAGAACACCTATGTTGAGACTTTTCGGAACAACTGTCCACGACTTACCGGATTCGGTGCCAAAAGCCCCGGAATATGCATTCTTCAGACACTCACAATATTCGCACGGAGTGTTGCGAATTTTGCACTCAAAAAATCCCTTCCAGACAAAAAGTGCAAATAATTCTTGCACCCACATCATTCGTGGGCTATGGTGTTGACAACAAAAGGTGGTGAATTGGAGATGGAAAGACGGAACCCGACACGTTCCGAATCTGACGTAATGTTCCGAGCCTATGAATATATTCTGGATAGACTTGAGGACGGCGTCCACGTTATAGACGAATTCGGCCAAACCATTGTCTATAACGCAAAGATGGCAGAGATTGAAGCAATGAATAAAGGAGATGTATTGCACCGAAATATTACCGACATTTTTGCATTTCGCGATCACGAAAATAGCACATTGCTGCAGGCCCTACGTGGCGGTGAGGCCACCCTCAATGTTCGCCAAACCTACTTTAACAACAAAGGCGAAGAGATTGTTACTCTCAATAGCACATTTCCCATTAGGGACGAATACGGTATCCTTGGCGCAGTGGAAGTTGCTAAAGATATCACGAAGATGCAGCGAATTTTACAGGATAATGTCTTACATAATGGGGGCACTCGATATACTTTTGAAAATATCATTGGGGACAGCACGGAGATAAAGGAAGTCATCCAATTAGGTAAACGCGCGGCCAGGACGAATTCTTCGGTACTTATTGTGGGAGAAACAGGGACTGGAAAAGAGTTGTTTGCCCAAAGTATCCACAATGCGAGTCCGCGCTATAACTCGCGTTTTATCGCCCAGAATTGCGCGGCTTTGCCTGATTCGCTCATTGAGGGATTGCTGTTTGGAACCACCCGCGGCTCTTTTACGGGGGCCACAGATAAACCGGGTCTTCTCGAAATGGCCGATGGCGGCACCTTACTGTTGGATGAATTAAATTCCCTTAGTCCCGTCTTGCAAGCAAAGCTACTCCGTTTTCTTCAAGAAAGAACCGTTCGAAGAATAGGAGGAACCAAGGACAAGCTGGTGGATGTTCGAATCATCGCAACAGTAAATGAAGATCCCTTGGACGCAATTGTTAACAACCGACTGCGAAAGGACTTATACTACCGTTTGGGTGTGGTGACCCTGTTTATACCTCCGTTGCGCCTTCGCAAAGAGGACATTACTCAACTCATAGAGGCTTTTATTGCAAAATATAATCACATGTTTCAAATGAACGTTCCCGGTATCTCGAACGATGTCCTGGAGAAAATCCTGGGCTACGATTGGCCAGGAAACATCCGCGAATTAGAACACATGGTGGAAGGCGCAATGAACATAGTTGAAGGCAATGAAGAAATTGGTTTTATTCATCTCCCGTACGATCTTCGCAGAAAACTCCACGCCAAGGACCGAGAGTTTGCTTCTGAAGGGACAACCATAGAAGACGCCATGCCTGAGCAAAGGGAGGTGTTGAACGGTTTGCAAACGCAGTTGGATAATTACGAACACGATCTTATTGAAAATGCTTTGCGCCTAAATAGGGGGAATGTTTCCGCTGCTGCGAAGCAATTACACATGAGTCGACAAAATCTACAATATCGTTTGAAAAAAATTGGAATCCTGGCACGGAGCTACAAATGACCTATCCGCAACCTATCCACGGCAATTGCAAAATTGATCGCAAAATTCTTTTCTGCATGATTAGATTTTTTGCGCAATTTGTCTAAATAGTTTGCAGTTTGAAAAGGGTGAACAGCAGTCCCCCAAAATAGGCCGCGTTTTTTGGTGTCATGGCTGAAATATCAGAATTAGCATGCAATTGGCATGTTTTTTGCTAAACTTTTGCGGTAGAATCAGGAGATCAGGGCTGCTTGAATCCTGATATACTCACTAGCGTTTCACTACTGCGTAGAGGAGAGAAGTGCATGGACAGTTCAGGTACAAGTAATAATCAATTGAAACGCAATCTTAAAGGCAGGCACATGTTCATGATTTCATTAGGTGGGGTTATCGGTTCAGGGTTATTTCTTTCAACCGGAGCAACCATTCACCAGGCCGGGCCCATGGGCACCGTGCTCGCCTATATCGTTGGCGGCATCACAATGTATTGTGTCATGTTAGCGCTAGGAGAATTATCTGTTGCCATGCCAGAGGCTGGATCATTTCAGACCTATGCTACAAAATACATCAACCCAGCCACAGGTTTTATGGTTGGATGGATCTACTGGCTAGGTTGGGCTGTTACGGTTGGACTCGAGCTGACATCGGCAGGTATCCTGATGCAGCAATGGTTTCCCCATAGTCCCACGTGGGTATGGTGCCTCGTTTTCGGAGTGATTTTGTTTGCATTGAATGCGCTATCAGTCAAAGGGTTTGGCGAAACCGAATTTTGGTTTGCCGGTATTAAAGTCGCTGTCATTCTCGTATTTATCCTTCTCGGCGCAGCTGCTATGTTTGGCATCATCCCTTTACAAGGCGTCCCACATGCGCCGGGTTTCTCCCATTTGGTTGACAAGGGGTGGTTCCCCGTTGGTATCGCACCCGTGTTGCTAACAGCTATTAATGTGAACTTCTCCTATCAAGGAACAGAACTTGTAGGTATTGCTGCTGGTGAAAGTGATAATCCAGAGAAAGCGATTCCAAGAGCCATTAATAATACCGCTTACCGTATTTTTATCTTCTTCATTTTGGCAATCGTTGTACTGTGTGCCTTAATTCCCTGGCAGCAGGCTGGTCTGGTACAAAGTCCTTTCGTTCATGTTTTCGGTATGATGGGAATCCCCTATGCAGCCAACGTGATGAACTTTGTTATTCTTACGGCCGTTCTATCTGTGGCCAATTCCGGCTTATACGGAGCTACCCGTATGCTTTGGTCTTTGGCCGACACGGGCAGAGCACCCCAGGTGCTGCGTAAAATCAATAAACGCGGCGTCCCAATGCCAGCCCTGGTCTTCACTATCCTGTTTGGCGCACTTTCTCTCCTCACCAGCGTGGCTGCAGCCAGCACCGTGTATCTGTGGTTGCTGGCAATTGCCGGTCTCGGTACAGTAATTGCTTGGATTGCCATTGGTGCCGCTCAAATCAACTTTCGTCGACAATACCTCAAGGCTGGCGGGAAATTAGAGGACCTAGCATTTCGCACACCGCTGTTCCCGCTAGTTCCAATCTTAGCTTTCGTCTTAAACCTTGGCGTAGTCGTCAGTCTTGCCTTCCAGGCCGATCAACGGATTGCTCTTTACACTGGTATTCCGTTCATCATTGCCTGCTACATTATTTACTACCTGTTCATTAGAAAAAATGAGCGGTGGAATCTTTACCTATCTGAGTTGAATTCACAAGCGTAAATCGTACCCCTTTACGACGCAGGAGACTTTGCCTCTCAGAGGTGATCTGCTGCGTCGTTTTACATTTCGCTCGCCTCATGGATGTAATATCTGGCTATCTCCAGTCCACTTTTCACAGCTAGAGTAGCTCCTGGGGCTAGTCCCCCGACACCAAAGAACACGCTATGTCTGATGCGGCTGTGAATCCTAAGTTGAGTCCTGCCAAAATCTTCTGTGCAATGGATTTACTGAATCGCAGTGTCTGAACACTGTTGATTATACTCTGAATTCCCAATACCCAGTTCACGACATCGTAAGCACCCGTCCCAATATCGCTTAGCGCACGTATTCAAGAATTGGGACTATTGCCGCCAACAATGGAGGTTCCACCAGAACTGCTACCCGTGCCACCACTGGTACTCGTCCCACCTGTATTCCCTGTTCCTCAAGTGTTGCTGCTGGTTCCTCCGGAGCTACTGCCACTCCCACTGCTTACGATTTCCTGAACGATAGGAAGTAGACGACGACAAACACCACGACGATACCGATGTTAACGAATAACCGTGCCGTGAAGTGATGTCTTAAGAACAGTAAATCGACAGTCACGATAACAGCAATCATCAGCACGACAAACAGCACGCGAAACAGGTTCCCTGTCATTGCACTCCTCCTCACTGATGTATGCCTTGGCTTACTACACATCCGGAACCTGCCGGATATGTAGCATGCTGCCCATTAGCCGAGCGGCTAACACAAAGAGGCGCTGCATGAATATGTAATATCCCAGATATAAATCCATCGTCATGTATGACTCGTCTGTATGTAGACCATCACCGATTTTTCACATCAATGTTTCTTCGCCATCTTCATTGTTGAGAACACGGTAAAAACAGAGTTCCCCATGCCACGACAACCATGATGACCGCAGCAGGTACTTGTGGCATCACAGCAGCCACAATCAGCGTCGCGATTCCACAGTCAACCCCTCCGACAAGCATCCTTCTTCCACCCGCTTGCTGTGCTTCTCGACTTTGCTCAAAATCAAATAGGGTGCGCTGCAACAACAAGAGTATCGGTGCGAGGATGACTAGGGGCGTCAAAGTCCCTGATTTCCATTGTTCGGAATCATTGTGCACCACAAAGTGGCCTACGGAAGCAACGTAAACACATAGTACAAATGCGCCAGATAACAGCGGACCAACCATATTAGCACCCCGCCATCAAGCGCAATAACATCCTAATAAGGTTTTACGCACTCTCACAAACTCAGACACCGCAGCTCCCTACCCAGCATCCGGCACCCTCGTTTTTGTGAACGATCCTATCATCCAGTAGAACACAGTAATGAAAAACGCTGCGCCCATTACACATATCCATGTTTCCGATATCCAGTTGGTAGAGAAACCGGGTACGCTGTAAGGATGAATGTCTCTGCCTATGACAACCAATTCAAAGATTGCCATACCCATTACGAGTAGAAGCTGTACGATAGACACTGTCTTCAAATGGCCAATCTGGACCGCAGCCAAAATGGCTAGAGTAAGGACACAGGCTAGTGCTACTGCGCCAAAGAAAACTGTTATCTTCGCTATGGGTTGATTCGACGAATGTAAAAAATTACAGGGAGCATCGTCAGTTCGACCACAAGATAGCTCGCTCTCCGATCCAGCCCACGAAAGATTGAAACGCTGTCGGAAGTGCCAGGCAACTGACCAACGATATAAATCCAAAGCCCATCGCAAGCCAATGATACATGACCATTGAACTACTGGGTGTAACGACCAGCGTTCCCGCAAGACCCGTACGCTGTTCTTGGATCAACTGCTTGTAGATGCCAACGTCAGCATGATGGCACCAAAAAGACAATATCTAGCCGGCCAATCCAATCACAACGATGACCAGAACTGTTGACGCTCTTCTCAGTTCAGTTGATGTCCTTGTCGATTGAGAAACCATGATGTCTCTCTCCCGCCATAGCCGTAGGATTAACATCAAGCCTAATACATACCATTATAGTGCAGCTGATGGGGTCTGAACAATGCTGCCCAGCAGTTCAGTAACTCCTCGGTTTCAATGCCATATGAGTATGCATCTTCACCTGAGAGCCTTTCCGGGATAGGTACCGGGTTCTCGACTACTTCTCGAAGGCACCTCTAATGCGCACAGCCTTAAACCTTAATCGCTCGTACAAACGTATGGCACCTGGACTATCCTGGTTTACGTGCAGAATCACGCCGTCCTTTCCTCCCCACGGCAAACTTGCAGACACCTGACCGTTAATATGGTGGCTATGCCCTTTCTTTGCCATCCTGGAAGGACTCCAACTTGAATAATGTACCCATGTGTATCAAACTCCGGGTCACCTAGATCGTCATCAGTCGCAATTACCACGACTATACCGATGTTGACGATGAGTCGTGCCGTGAAGCTACCTACACTTTGTCTCGGGATCCACCGCCCGAGACATGCAGATATCCCCCAATTCTCAACTGACTCTAAGCTTCGATTCAGCCGTTTGTCAGCTTGTTGTGGCATTATAAGACTGTGAGCTAGTCTGCAATTCATGCTTACCCGCTCGCTGACATTTCATATCTTACAGCCATACCGGAACTCAAAGAAATCGAGATGGATAAAGAGGTGTCTGACCCATGTATCAACCTGCTGACATCAAAATTCTGCTGGTCGATGACGAAGACAACATCCTTAAGTTTTTACAGCTGGGCCTGCAGAACGAAGGTTTTCAGGTCCGAACAGCCGATAACGGCATATCTGCTGTTAACGAAGCAAAAGAATTCCACCCGCATATCGTGATTCTCGACGTGATGATGCCCGGTATGAACGGTTTTGAAGTCTGCTCCATGTTAAAGAAGACAGAAAGCGTGGCCGTCATCATGCTGACCGCCAGAGATGAAATAGATGATAGAGTCAAAGGACTCAGACTCGGCGCTGATGACTACATGGTGAAACCTTTCAGTTTTGAGGAACTTTTAGCAAGGATTGAAGCTCGAATTCGAAATCAGTTTCCGCAATTGTTAAATGAGATGGTTGTTGGTCCGTATCGAATCGATGACGCCAGGAAAGAAATCACTTTCAACGAGGTTAAACTTGCTCTCTCACGTACTGAATATGACTTACTCAGATACCTTGTGATGAATCACGGAATCGTTCTGAGCAAAACGAGAATTCTCGATCACGTCTGGGGATATGATTTCGCGGGGCAGGAAAACATTGTGGAAGTGTATATTCGCTACCTTCGAGATAAATTAAAAGACACTAATCATGAAGTCATTCGCACCATTCGCGGTTCGGGCTATCGGGTGGATGTGTGATGAAGCGAGTGATTCCATCCGTAGTTCGACAATGGTTGACCCCACGCTCATTACGATACCAGCTCCTTGCTCGATCGCTATTCATCATAACTGGATTGCTCGTGGTAATTGGTATGCTTCAATATATCTTCATGAGTCATTTTCTCTATGAGAGTACGGCTCAAAATTTGGTCAATCAAATTCGTTCGGTACCCCAGCAAGTTTGGATGAATCAAAGTTCTTCGAAAAACCGCGGTGAGCCTCCCCTCGTCCCAATTTTCACGGTCGGAGGGGCAACCGTATCGTTCATCAACCCAAATGGGAACTTTAATGTCCTGTTTACTGCACCCGATGCCAATCCCGCACCCCACCTCGACACCTCCGTTTACCTCTCAGCACTAACCAACAGGGAAAACCTTGAAAACTACCAGATTGTTCGGACCACTAATGGTCGAAAAAATCTTGTTGTAATTGTGCCTGTAGGGCCAGTAGGTCTGCCTGTAGGGGTTGTTCAAGTGAGTACGGATATACGTTCGTTACAACAAGTACTGATGCAGCAGTTGCTTGTCTATATCTGCCTCGGTGCAGCTTCACTCCTACTTGCGCTGCTGGCACTGATAGCTACACTGAAGCGTACTTTGATTCCACTCTCACAGATGTCTGCCACGATGAAACAAATCGACGCTGGCAACATGGATCAGAGGATAGAACTTCACAATCCTCAAACTGAAATTAAGGCTTTGGCGGACTCCTTTAACTCTATGCTCGGAAGTCTTTCGTCCTCCTTTGATGCCGAAAGACGGTCAAAAGAAAAAATGCGTCAATTTGTCGCCGACGCTTCCCACGAACTTCGCACACCCTTGACGTCACTTCAAGGTTTCATCGACGTTTTACAGCGCGGGGCCATGAATCATCGCGATCAACTGGTTGAAGCTCTCAGTAGCATGGATCGTGAAACTAAACGTCTTTCCAAGCTGGTGCAGAACTTGCTCACCTTAGCACGATTCGATGAGAACCGGGCACTGGAAATGAAGCAAGATGACCTCACTACTGTGCTGAAAGAAATGGAACCGCAGTTAGCTGTACTGGCAGGCGACAGGCGCCTTCGACTCAAACTGGAGGACTCAATATGCTTGCTGTTCGATCGCGACAAAATCAAGCAAGTTGTCCTCAATTTGTTCCAAAATTCTGTCGCACACACAGATCCGACGTGTGGTGAAATTGAAGTATCCCTAGTAAAGAATGATCAACTGGGCCAACAGGGCATATCCTTAACGGTACGGGACAACGGCGTTGGCATACCCGCAGAAGAAATCGATTTAGTATTTGAACGGTTTTACCGAATTGATACGGCTAGGTCTCGTAGACAAGGTGGTGCAGGCCTGGGCCTTTCGATTACCCAATCCATCGTTCTGCTCCACGAAGGAACTATTCGCTGCGAGAGTGAGTTGGGTAAAGGAACAGCGTTTATTGTTTGGCTCCCGATGAAGTGATTCACCTTCCGATTACATCATTGGACCATTGGACTTCTTGTCCCTGGGACATACAACCCCTGCCAAGTTTAAATGTTGGATGAGCCCTAATGAAAACAGCCCACCCGATGACAATATCAGGGGGCTGCATCGCTTTATCTTGCTGGGACTTAGGCCTTGGGCTGCGTTAGGTCATATAGTGTCACTCCACCGACGGTTAATGTCGTAAAGTTACTTTCTACCCACTTCGTGATTGCCGATGTGGCATTGTGACCACCCGGGCTTATACGAAACCCACTCTTAGCGCCACCATTGGCAAATCCACCAGTTGTTACACCATAGGCTGATTCGCCGTTACTGTTTCGGCCAAAATCTCCGGGCCCTCCGCCAGAAAATCCTCCCGGCGCTCCCATGGATTCTGCAATGTAATAGTGAATCTTACCTTCCTTGACATAACTCTCGAACTTTGCCAGAGTTATCGCTGCATCACTGCCCGTAAAACCACCCATAGCCATCACGGGCTCACCTGAAGCTAATTGATATGGGGCCGAAGTCATGGAACTTGACGTTGCAAGAACCCATGTATATGTGGATGCGTTCTTTTGAAGCAACTCAATGAGCGCAGCACTCGGTGTAGCGCCATTCCCACCGCCCGGGCCACCTGCATTTCCACCATAAGGACCACGTTCGCCGAATCCGGGAAGTCTATTCGAACCAGTACTACTCTTCGTGCCTGTGCCCGCACTTTGTGTCGATGCAGATTCAAAATTGGGTGCAAACTCAGTGCTAGATTCACCTGGTCTAGGACCACCTGCTGGACTATCGCCACCTGGGGTGCCACCAGATCCATTAGCAAAGCGGGATGCCACTAGGGTCGGTCCAGCAGATGGTGTTGAACCTGTATGTGGTGTCATCACCGTATCGAAAGTATAGGCCACGGGTCCAGCAAATACACTCATCAGCCCTGCTACCATGGTGACCACCCTCAAGCTTCGAGGAAGTCTGGACCCTATCACCAATCCAATTGTGGCAAGTATACCTATGACAACGATGAAGTAGCGAAGCCAAGGTACCCAAGTCGGGTTTCTATCCAATAGAACATACGACCAAAGTGCCGTTACTAGAACGGCACCGCCCAGACCAATACGGGCTACTATTTCGTCTTTCCTTCGGCGAAGCACATCCACACCGATGCCAACCAGAGCCGCAATTGCCGGTGCCAGTGCCACCGTGTAGTACGTATGAATGACACCTTTGCCGAAACTGAACACCACAGCTGTAACAAAGAAAACAAGGAACCACAAAATCAATGCTGGCATGGCCCTATCCATCTTCCAATTGCGCCAAATCAAACACACAGTGACAAAGAATAGAATCAAGGCAGCAGGAATGAGCCAGGAAATCTGACCACCCATATCCACTTCGAATAAACGGAATAGGCCTGTCGGTCCGCTAAAGTTTGCGCCCATAGAACCGCCACCGGAGAATCCTTGCGTACCCATACCGCCAGACTCGTTACCACTGAGGCGCCCAAGCCCGTTATAACCAAAAATCAGATTAAGGATGCTGTTGTTCTGTGAGCTTCCAATGTAGGGGCGATCCGCTGCAGGTATGAGCTGCACAATAGCCACCCACCAGCCAGCGGACACCACCACCGCAATAGCACTTAAAGAAATTTGCAGTAATCGTTTCCACACAGATACAGGAGCAAAAATGAGATATACCACGACGAAGGCAGGTATGACGAGAAAGGCCGCCAACATTTTCGTTAAAAACCCGAAACCAATAAGAACCGATGCAAGCAGAAGCCACTTCGTCTTACCGCCCTCCAGCGATCGCGTTACAGCATACACACTTGCCGTCAGCAACAGCACTAAGAGTGCATCCGGGTTGTTGAAACGAAACATGAGAGCTGCCACAGGAGTCGTAGCAAGTGCTGCCGCTGCGAGCAATGCAGCCTCTGGGCTAAACCAGCGTCTTACCGTGCTGTACAGGATGGCGACAGTGGCCACGCCTTCCAACGCTTCTGGCACAAGGATACTCCAAGAATTTAGACCAAAAATTCGAGCCGATAGATCCATAACCCATAGGGAAGCAGGTGGTTTATCCACTGTAATATAGTTCGAAGCATCGAGCGAACCAAAAAAGAATGCCTTCCAACTTTTCGTTGCAGCTTGCACAGCTGCACTGTAAAAGGAGTTTGACCACCCCGACTGATTCAAACCCCACATATATGCAACGGCCGTAAGAATCAATAACGCCAGTAAGGATGGCCGGACCCAAGGTGGATCTTCCTGCCTGCCCCGAAAGAACCGGAATGGGCCTGTTTTCGTCCATTGATTAGAAATCGGTGTAGTCATCATCTTCATGTCATTCACATTTCCGGTCATCTTTGAGAACTCCCCCATCGTTGGTAAGTGTCGGTTCATTCCAGCCCGTTGTATGGCTTGCTCTTGGTCCGACCGAAAACCCATCCCTTACTCCCCAAGAAGTTAAACAGGAATGTGGCGACAGTCGCCGCAAGTTTTCCTAGTAGTAAAGACCAAGAAAGTTGTTCGAAAAAAACGAGCACACACATCGTCAACAGTAGTGACAAGAGATTTACGATAAGGAACCGTATAGCCTCTAGTACATTAGGAGGCCCTTTTGAAGAGAAGGTCAGTTTACGGTTCATCAGATAGCTATTACACAGACCCAAGGCATACGACAGTGGCTGCGCAAGAATGACGTTAAGATGCCAAAAATGAATGAGGGCCATGAATGCCCCAAAATCTACCGCCGTGTTCACAGCGCCAATCATCCCGAAGAGAACGGGTTCCTTAATCCTTGTTCGTGCTCCAGCC
>Ga0187809_10000110_pt1 | contig 56267 bp, 51 predicted proteins | sample NC_wetland_sal_i_8_FD_132415 | JGI IMG/M metagenome (GOLD analysis project Ga0187809, IMG submission 132415) | Wetland sediment microbial communities from Neuse River Estuary, North Carolina, USA - ASW_4 | ecosystem: Environmental > Aquatic > Freshwater > Wetlands > Sediment | place: USA: North... | reverse complement strand
CGCCCCTGACCCCCGCCGTCTCCACTCCCCCGCCTCCGCACCCCGCCTCCGCGCCCCCTCCCTCCGCCCCCCCTCCCTCCGCGCCCCCCTCCTGCGCCGAGCGCACAGTTCGTCGTCGAACTCCTGCGTTTCCGCGCCTGGAACCGTCGATATCGGCGACGAACTGTGCGCTGGCACCTCGAGGGGCCGTGCGCGGGAGGGGGCTGTGGAGGGCGGACGTCGCGGGTCGGCGACCGGTGTCAGCGTGGGCCCGTGGGAGAACCGCTGCGCGCCGCCGGGCTGATCCGCATCGCCGAGACCCCCGGTTCTCGCAGCGACGTCGTGCGACGAGCCGCGCGCCGCGACGAGGTTCGACGGGTGCGGCGCGGGGCTTACGTGGGCAGCGACCACTGGAGCGGCCTCGACGACACCCAGAGGCACGTGGTGGAGATCCGGGCGGCGCTGGCGACGCTCCGCACCGAGGCCGTCGTCTCGCACCGCTCGGCCGCGGCGGTGTGGGGCCTCCCGATCGTCGGGCGCGTGGCCGGCGGCGTGCACCTGACCTTCCTCGGACGCTCCGGCGGTACCTCCCGCAGCGAGCTCGCACGCCACGCGGTCGACGAGCCCGTGCCTCAGGCGCTCGTCGATGGCGTGCGCGTGACGAGCGCCGCCCGCACCGTCGTCGACCTCGCCCGCCTCGACGGGTTCCTCGCCGGGGTCGCGGCCGGCGACGCCGCGCTTCACCGAGGTCTTGTGGCGCTCGGCGAGCTCCAGGCGGAGGTCCGCGCCGCCGGGAGCCGTCGTGGCGTGCGCACGGCCCGAGACGTCGTCGCCTTCGTCGACGGGCTCAGCGAGTCGCCCGGCGAATCGCTGAGCCGCGTGCGGATGCGCGAGCTCGCGCTGCCCGCGCCGCAGCTCCAGCACGTGGTCCGGGATCGCGACGGCTTCGTCGGTCGCGTCGACTTCTGGTGGGACGAGGCGCGGGTGGTCGGCGAGTTCGACGGTCGCGCCAAGTACGGGATCGAGGTCGCGGCGCGAGATGCCGCCGACCAGCTGTGGGACGAGAAGACCCGCGAGGACCGGCTGCGCCGAACGGGCGTGACCGTCGTGCGATGGACCTGGGCCGACGCCTGGCGGGGTGGCCCGATGGCGGAGCGCCTGCGCCGCGCCGGGGTGGGCGGCCCCCCTCGAGCGCATCGTTCGTGAGCGAGATCGACGCTTTCGTGCGCCGAAACGGTGGAGTTCGACGACGAACGATGCGTTCGACGAGTCGCGAGGGGGACGGCCGCGGGCGAAGGCGAGGGGGACAGAGGGGGCGGGCGACGAGGGACGGAGGGGGCCGGCACGGGAGGGCGGAGGGGGCGGGCGAGGGAGGTACTGTCGGGTGGCGCGCCTGGTGGGCGTCGCATGAAGGAGCATCGATGGGACGTCCCGAGCCGAAGTGCCCGATCCGGCCGGGAGACGCCTGCTCGCTGTGCTTCCCCGGCGCGGACGGACCGCACAACTGCGGCCTGGTGTGGCTCGTCATGGACGACGAGGACCAGCGCGACCAGCTCCACGAGATGACGGTGGCGCGCCGTCAGGCCGCGCGATCCGGCCTGCCGACGCCCTGACCGCTACGGCTGCAGCGCGTCGTACTCCGCCTCGGTCGCCACGTCGTCGTCCACGTCGAGGCGAAGGTGCGCGAGGATCGACTGCACCGTGGCCAGCACCGACGTGGCGCGCGCGCCCCAGTCGGACAGGTAGGAGAACTGCCACCACCACAGCGCCTCGACGGTGCGGCCGAGCTCGTAGTGCTTGAGGCCCTGCGCGAGCGCGCCGGCGATCGCGACGAGCTCGCCGGAGACGGTGGTCTGCTCCACCTCCGGCCCCACCACCGGGTCGACCACCTCGAAGAAGTCGTCGATCCCCTCGAACACGTTCGCGAGGTTGGCGCGCAACGCCTCGACGTCCGGGTCCGGCCCGGCGTCGGGCTCGAACCGCTCGTCAGGCACCACGTCCGTGGTGGCGCCGAGGCGCGCTCCCGCAGAAAGCAGGTCCGAGACCGCGAGGAGCAGCAGCGGCAGCGACGCCTCTGGCGCGCTGCCGGCGGCGACCTCGGTCACGGTCGTGAGGAAGCCACGGGCCTCCTCCGCGGTGGCGTCGGCCAGCGAGGCCAGGTCGGCCGGGTTGTCGGTCATCTCGTCCTCCTCCGTCACGCGCTGATCTTCCGCCGGCCCTCGAAGGCCCGTCCGAGCGTCACCTCGTCGGCGTACTCCAGGTCACCGCCCACCGGCAGGCCGGACGCCAGCCTGCTGACGGTGAGTCCCATGGGCACGAGCATGCGCGCGAGGTAGGTCGCGGTGGCCTCGCCCTCGACGTTAGGGTCGGTCGCAAGGATCACCTCGGTGACCGTGCCGTCCGCCAGGCGCGAGAGGAGCGACGCGATCCGCAGGTCGTCGGGCCCCACGCCGGCGATCGGGTTGATGGCCCCTCCGAGCACGTGGTACCGGCCGCGGAACTCGCGCGTCCGCTCGATCGCCACCACGTCCTTCGGCTCCTCGACGACGCAGATCACCGCCGGTGAGCGCCGCGGGTCGCGGCAGATGCGGCAGCGCTCCTCCTCTGCGACGTTCCCGCACACCTCGCAGAACCGCACCTTCGCCTTCACCTCGGTCAGGGCGTCCGCCAGGCGGCGCACGTCCACCGGGTCGGCCGCGAGGATGTGGAAGGCGATGCGCTGGGCGCTCTTGGGGCCGACGCCGGGCAGCCGGCCGAGCTCGTCGACCAGGTCCTGCAGCGCGCCCTCATACACGTGTCCAGCCTAATCGGCGCGCCCGACGAGCCCCTCACGGGCGCGCTGGCCGGTGCCCGTCATCCGAGGCCCACCGCGTCGTCCCTCAGCGGCCGGGCTCGTCCACCTGCTCCTCGAGGACGGTGCCGCCGAGCAGCCGTGCGACCAGTGGCGCGCCGACCAGGCTGGATCCCTCGATCAGCGGGTCGTCCGGCGAGGGCTCGTCGTCCTCGGGGGCCGGGGGCAGACCGGGGTCCTCCGGGGGCGGGTCGTCGGGGAAGTCGTCCTCCGGCGCGTCGAACGGCGGCTCGTCGGGCTCGTCGAGGTCGTCGTCCGCGAGCGCCGGCGACACCGGCCGGGAGGCGGCGGACGACGAGCGCGGCGGCGCGCCCTGCACGCCGGGCGACGATGCAGGCACGGGCGGCACGGCGCCCGCCGATGGGGCACCGGCGACCGGAGCCGTCGCACGAACGGAAGGGGCGCCGGCAGCGTCGGACGCCGTCACGCGACCGGACGGCGCGTGCGCGGACGACGCCGAGCGGGGAGACGGCCCGGGTGCTGAGGACGACGAACCGCCCGACGGCGGATGTGGGGACGATGGGCCGGTCGACCCCGGCGACGGCCGGACGGCCCCCGCACCTGGCGCGGGGGCGAGGGGCGATCCCGGCGTGCCTGCGCCTCCCGCCGGCACACCCCACGAGGCCTCGGCCTCCGCGGCCGAGGGGATCCCGTGGGGAGGCGTCGCCGGAGGGTGGAGGCCCGCGCTCGCGCTCGGCGCCGGTTCGCCACCGCCGGCCGGGGCCCCTTCCAGCACCGCCTGAACATGGACGTCGAACCCGAGCGTCTCGCGCACCGCGCGCGCGACGACGTCCGCGTGGTCCCGGAACCGGTCGACCATCCCCGCGGACGGGAACGAGAGCCGCAGCACGGACGCATCGAGGTCGTGCACCTGGGCGTTCTGCCCGACGAGGATCCAGGTGACCCGGCGCAGGCCCTTGACAGTCTCGAGCACCTCGGGCCAGCGCCGCCGCAGCATCTCGGTGTCCTGGCCCGACCGCACGGCGGCGTCGCGCGCCGTGGTGGGCGACGCCGCCGAGACCGGTGCCGGTGCCGCATGCGTCGAGTGAGGCTCAGTGGAGCCGGATGACCCGTCAGCCGACGTGTCGCCTGCCGCTCGGCCTCGCTCGGCGTCAGAAGGCTCCACTCGGGCGGCGGACGACTCCACTCGGCCGGCGGAAGGCTCCACTGCCGGCCCGCTCGGCGCCGGAAGCTCCTCCGTCACGGCGGGAGCGGCGCCCGCCGGGACGAGGTCGGCGGGAGCGGCAGTGGCCGCTTCGACGCCGGACGCGGTGCCCGCCGCGGCCGACACCTGGCCGGGCGCCCGACCCGCCGGCGCCGGCTCCTCGGTCCCGACGTGCGGTGCCACCCATCCGCGTTCCAGCCGGTCCAGTCGGGCGGCGTACCCGGCCGAGCCGTCGTCGGCCGCGGGCAGCAGCAGCCGCGCCATGAGCAGCTCGAGGTGCAGCCGGGGCGAGGTGGCCCCCACCATCTCGGTCAGCGCCGCGTTGGCCAGGTCCGCCGAGCGCGACAGCTCCGCCCGGCCGAGGTGCTGCGCCTGCGCCGACATCCGACCGAGCTGGTCCTCCGGGAGCGTGCCGAGCGCCGCGGAGGCCGCCGGCCCGGCCGCGGCGATGACGATGAGGTCGCGCAGCCGCTCGAGCAGGTCCTCGACGAAGCGACGGGGCTCGTGGCCGGTGGCGATCACGCGCTCGACGACCGAGAAGGCGGTCGCTCCGTCGCGCGCGGCGATCGCGTCCACCAGGTCGTCGAGCAGCGTGGCGGGCGTGTACCCGAGCAGCGCCACCGCGGCGTCGTAGTCCAGCCCGGCGCCGCCCGAGCCCGCGATGAGCTGGTCCAGCACCGACAGCGAGTCGCGCACGGAGCCGGCCCCGGCGCGTACGACGAGCGGCAGCACGCCCGAGCCGACCGCGACCCCCTCCGACTCGCACACGTGCTGCAGGTACGGCACCAGCACGTCCGGCGGCACCAGGCGGAACGGGTAGTGGTGCGTCCGCGAGCGGATGGTGGGGATGACGCGGTCCGGCTCGGTGGTCGCGAAGACGAACCGCACGTGCGGTGGTGGCTCCTCGACGATCTTGAGCAGGGCGTTGAACCCCTGGTTCGAGACCATGTGGGCCTCGTCGATGATGAACACCTTGTACCGGTCGCGCGCGGGCGCGAACGTCGCGCGTTCCCGCAGCTCCCGGGCGTCGTCCACGCCGCCGTGCGACGCCGCGTCGATCTCCACCACGTCCAGCGACCCGGGCCCACCGGTCGCCAGCTCGACGCACGACGGGCACACGCCGCAGGGGGTGTCGGTGGGGTGCTCGGGGGTGTTCTGCTCGCAGTTGAGGATCCGCGCGAGGATGCGCGCCGAGCTCGTCTTGCCGCAGCCGCGCGGGCCGGAGAACAGGTAAGCGTGGTTCACCTGGCCGCTGCGCAGCGCCGCGCGCAGGGGCGCCGTCACGTGGTCCTGCCCGATGACCTCCGCGAAGGTCTGGGGCCGGTACCGGCGGTACAGCGCTGTCGTCACGGCGGAAACCCTACGTGCCGCCACCGACGCCCGCGCACCCGCCGGACGGGGCCCACCGAGGCCGGTCGGTGCGGGGCCGACGCCGCCGGGCCGCCGCGGACCCGGACATGCGAGGACCCCTCGCACACCCGCCAGAGCCCACCTGCCCTTGCTGCCTTCCGGCCCTGGGGGGGTTCAGCGGGATGACGCCGCACGAGGGGTCGAAGACCAAGCCTACCGTCCCCGCACCGCAGCAGGCATCCGGCGCCGACCGTCCCCGTCACCTGGACATCTGGGTCGGAAGTCCACTGCCTCGTGCGACCGCCCGTGCCTATGGTTCGAGGTAGGGAACATGTTCTAGCTTTCACAAAGTTGGACTTGGACTGGGGTCTCAATGACGACGACCGAGCTCTCTCCCGCCCCACTGGGCGGCCCCGCGCTGCCCGAGGCGCCGGACGACATGACCGACGACGTCCGCGAGCGGCTGCGGCAGATCGTCGCCGAGCACCGGGACCACCCCGACGAGCTGATCCAGGTGCTGCACGAGGCGCAGGCGCTGCTGGGCTGGCTGCCCCACGAGATGCTCACCACCATCGCCACCGGCATGGGCCTGCCCTACTCGCGGGTGCGCGGCGTGGTGACCTTCTACTCGCTGTTCACCACGGTGCCCCGCGGCCGTCACACCATCCACTCCTGCCTGGGCACGGCGTGCTACGTGCGCGGCGGCCGTGACGTGCTGGCCAAGCTGAGCGACACCCTCGGCATCGACGAGGACGAGACCACGCCGGACCGGCGCTTCTCCCTCGGCGTCGTGCGCTGCGTCGGCGCGTGCGGGCTGGCGCCCGTGGTCACCGTCGACGACGACGTGCACAAGCGAGTGAACCCGAACAAGATCAACGACCTGCTGGAACGGTACGTGTGATGAGCGAGACCACGGTGCGGGCGATCACGACGGCGGACGACCTCGACGCCCTGCGGGACGACTACCTCGAGCGCACGAAGGACGTCGCGTTCACCGTCATGCTCTGCTCGGGAGCGAGCTGCCTGTCGTCGGAGGCCGGCGAGATCGAGGACGCGCTGGGGCGCGAGCTGGCCGCGGCCGGCCTCTCCGGGACCACCCTCGTCAAGCACACCGGCTGCATCGGGGCGTGCGGCGTCGGCCCGGCGCTCGTCGTCGAGCCCGACGGCGTCTTCTACTGCCACCTGAAGCCGGGGGACGTCCACGAGATCGTCACCGAGCACCTGGCCAACGGGCGGGTCGTCGAGCACCTGTGCTACCACGACCGCGAGACCGGCCAGGCCGTCCCGGCGTTCGCGGACATCCCCTTCTTCGCCCACCAGCGTCGCATCGTGCTGCGCAACTGCGGCCAGGCCGACCACGGAGACCTCGGCGAGTACATCGCGCGCGGCGGCTACCGCGCGGCGCACCAGGCGTTGACCCAGATGACGGCCGGTGAGGTGATCGACGAGATCACCGCCTCCGGGCTGCGTGGGCGGGGCGGCGGCGGCTTCCCGACGGGCCGCAAGTGGGCGATGGCCGCCGCCCGGCCCGGCGACGAGAAGTACGTCATCTGCAACGGCGACGAGGGCGACCCCGGCGCCTTCATGGACCGGAGCGTCCTCGAGGGCGACCCGCACAGCGTCATCGAAGGAATGGTCATCGCGGGTCGCGCGATCGGCGCCCGCCACGGCGTGGTCTACGTCCGCGCGGAGTACCCGCTGGCCATCGAGCGGTTGAAGACCGCCCTCGGCCAGGCGCGCGATGTCGGGCTGCTCGGCGAGCACCTCTTCGGCACCGAGCACGCCTTCGACGTCGAGATCCGGATCGGCGCCGGCGCGTTCGTCTGCGGCGAGGAGACCGCGCTGATGAGCTCCGTCGAGGGGCGCCGCGGGGAGCCCCACCAGAAGCCGCCCTACCCCTGCGACTCGGGGTTGTTCGGCCGGCCGACGATCATCAACAACGTCGAGACGCTGGCCAACGTCGCGCCGATCATCTCCCGCGGCAGCGCGTGGTACCGGTCGATCGGCGTCGAGGGCAGCCCGGGCACCAAGGTGTTCGCCCTGGCCGGCGACATCGAGAACACCGGCCTGGTCGAGGTCCCCATGGGCGTCACGCTCGGGGAGGTCGTCTTCGACATCGGCGGCGGGATCCTGGGCGGCAAGCAGTTCAAGGTCGCCCAGACCGGTGGGCCGTCCGGCGGGTGCCTCACCGCCGAGCACCTCAACACCGAGATCGACTACGACTCGCTCGTCAAGCTCGGGGCGATCATGGGCTCCGGCGGCCTCGTCGTCATGGACTCCGACACGTGCATGGTGGACGTGGCGAAGTACTTCATGCAGTTCTGCGCCAACGAGTCCTGCGGCAAGTGCGTGCCGTGCCGCATCGGCACCACGCGCATGCTGGAGATCCTCACGAGGATCACCGACGGCGAGGGCCGCGAGGGCGACGTCGAGCGCCTGATCGAGCTGTGCGACGTGGTCAAGGACACGGCGCTGTGCGGGCTGGGCCAGACCGCGCCGAACCCGGTGCTGTCGACGATCCGGTACTTCCGCGAGGAGTACGACGAGCACATCCGCGACCACTACTGCCGGGCCGGCGTGTGCTCGGCGCTCTTCGTCGCGCCGTGCGTGAACGCGTGCCCCGCCCACGTCGACGTCCCCGCCTACCTGTCCCTGGTCGCGGCCGGACGCCCGCTGGACGCCTACCGGCTGATCCGCCAGGAGAACCCCTTCCCGTCGGTGTGCGGACGCGTGTGCACGCACCCGTGCGAGCTCGCCTGCCGGCGCGGCCAGCTGGACGAGCCCATCGACATCCGCGCCGTCAAGCGGTACGCGGCCGACACCGCCTACGAGTCGGGAACGGTGGGGACCGAGCCGATCCCCGGGCACCGCGACGGCTCCGTCGGCATCATCGGCGCCGGCCCGTCGGGGCTCACGGCGGCGTACTACCTGCGGCTGCGCGGGTACGAGGTGGACGTCTACGAGGAGCAGCCGGTGGCCGGCGGCATGCTGGCGGTGGGCATCCCCGAGTTCCGCCTGCCGAAGGGCGCGCTGCAGCGCGAGATCGACACGATCCGCGTGACCGGCGTGCGCATCCACACCGGCGTCGCGGTGGGACGCGACGTGAGCTTCGACCAGCTCATGGACCGTCACGACGCGCTGTACGTGGCCGTCGGCACGCAGCTGTCCTGGACGCTGGGCGTCCCCGGCGAGGACCTGCCGGGCGTGGTCCACGGCCTGGACTACCTGCGCCGGGTGAACCTGGGCGGCACCTCCCCCCAGCAGGGCTCGGTGGTCGTCGTCGGCGGCGGCAACACCGCCGTGGACGCCGCCCGCACCGCGCTGCGCGAGGGCGCCGAGCAGGTGACCATCCTCTACCGGCGCCGCATCATGGACATGCCCGCGGACGCCGAGGAGATCGCCGAGGCGCGCGACGAGGGCATCGTCATCCGCGAGCTGGTGTCCCCCGTGGCGATCGAGGCCACGGACGGTCGCCTCGCCGTGCACTGCCAGCGCATGGGGCTGGGCGGGTTCGGCAAGGACGGCCGGCGGCGCACCGTGCCCGAGCCGGAGGGCGACGAGGTGTTCACCGCCGACCTCGTCATCCCGGCCGTCAGCCAGTTCGTCGACTCGGCCTTCACCATGCCCGCCGGAGTCCGGGTCACCTCGGTCGGCACGTTCGAGGTGGACGCCGGCTCGTCGATGACGAACGTGCCCGGCGTCTTCGCGGGCGGCGACGCGCTGCGCGGCCCCGACGTGGTGATCACGGCGATCGCGGACGGCAAGAAGGTCGCCAGCTCCATCGACCGGTACCTGGGCGGCGACGGCGAGCTGTGGAAGGGCCCGGCCATCGACGTCCCGGAGCCGGTGCTCGACGACGGGGACACCCGGGAGCACGGCCGCTTCGGGATGTGCTACCTGGCACCGGAACGCCGCAGCCGCAGCTACGACGAGGTGGCGCAGGGCTATCACCGCGTGGACGCGGTGGCCGAGTCGATGCGCTGCCTGCACTGCGACCGGCGATAGGAGAGGGCCGTCATGGTTCATCTGGAGATCAACGGCCACGTCACCGAGGTCGAGCCCGGGACGACGATCCTGCAGGCCGCGCAGCAGCAGCACATCGACATCCCCACCATGTGCTACCTGGAGGGGGTCAACCAGGTCGGGGCGTGCCGCATGTGCGCCGTCGAGGTCGAGGGGCGCCCGCGCCTCATGACGGCGTGCGAGACCGAGGCGACCGAGGGCATGGTGGTGCGGACCAACAGCGCCCGCGCCCGCCACGCGCGTGAGGTGCTGTTCGAGCTGATGATGTCGGACCACCCGGCGGACTGCCTGCACTGCGCGCGGGACGGGGACTGCGAGCTGCAGGACCTGGGCCGGACGCTGGGGGTCTCGACGTCACGGTTCGCCGGCAAGCGGTCGCGGACCCAGGTCGACGACAGCTCGCGCGCGATCGTGCTCGACGCCTCGAAGTGCATCCTGTGCCGGCGCTGCGTCTCCGTGTGCAACGAGGTGCAGGGCGTCGGCGCCCTCAGCGTGCAGAACCGCGGCTTCCACAGCCAGGTCGGCCCCGGCGGCGACCTCCTGCTGGACCAGGCGGCGTGCGCGCTGTGCGGGCAGTGCACGGTGGTGTGCCCGGTCGACGCGATCCACGAGGCCGACGGCACGCGGAGCGTCTGGCAGGCGCTGGCCGACCCGTCGAAGACGGTGGTGGTCCAGGCGGCCCCCGCGGTCCGCGCGGCGCTGGGCGAGGAGTTCGGGCTCCCGGCGGGCACGCTGGTGACCGGCAAGATGGTGAGCGCGCTGCGCGAGCTGGGCTTCGACCACGTCTTCGACACCAACTTCGCCGCCGACCTCACCATCATGGAGGAGGGCTACGAGCTCCTCGGGCGCCTCGTGGCGCACTTCCGCGGGCTCGGCGCGGTGGACGACGAGCAGGTGGCGGCCCTGGGGCTGGCCGACCTGCCCGAGCCGACGCTGCCGATGATCACCAGCTGCAGCCCGGGCTGGATCAAGTACGTCGAGCACTTCTACCCGGAGCACCTCGCGCACCTGTCGTCGTGCAAGTCCCCGCACATGATGCTCGGCGCGCTCACGAAGACGTGGCTCGCGCAACGGCAGGGGCTGGACCCGCACGACGTCGTCACGGTCTCCGTCATGCCGTGCACCGCCAAGAAGTTCGAGGTGGGACGCCCCGAGATGTCACGCGACGGCATCCCTGACGTCGATGCCGTCCTCACCACGCGCGAGCTCGGCCGCATGCTCCACCAGGCGGGCGTCGACTTCACGCACCTGCCCGACACCGAGTTCGACAACCCGATGGGCGTGTCCACGGGCGCGGCCGACATCTTCGGCACCACCGGCGGCGTCACCGAGGCCGCGCTGCGCACGGTGTACGAGGTGGTCACGGGCCGGCCGCTGCCCTACGACGCGGTGCAGCTCACGGCCATCCGCGGCTTGGAGCAGATGAAGTCCGCCACGATCCGGCTGGAGGGCGTGCTGCCGCAGTGGTCCTTCCTCGAGGGCGTGGACGTGCCCATCGCGGTGACCAGCGGCCTCAAGGGCGCCGCGGTGCTCATGGACCAGATCGTCGCCGGCGCCAGCCCGTACCTGTTCATCGAGGTGATGGGCTGCCCGGGCGGGTGCATCAGCGGCGGCGGCCAGCCCCGACCCACCACCGACGAGATCCGGCACAAGCGCATGGAGGCCCTCTACCGCGAGGACGCCGGCAAGCCGTTGCGGAGGTCGCACACGAGCCCCGCGATCCAGCAGGTGTACGCGGAGTTCCTCGGCTCGCCCGATGGTCACCTCTCGCACGAGCTGCTGCACACGCACTACACGGCCCGACGGCCGGTCTGACCCGGTCGCCCCGTCGCCGCGCGCACCCACGGGGCGACCCACGCCGTCCCAAAGTGAGGGGATGTTTCTAGGTCGGAAGTCCGGTTCGCCTTGTGAAGCATTTCCCTAGCCTGGTGGTTGACACGGGGCGCACCGCAGAGCCCCTCAGACGAGGGCTGGGCCGCCCGTACGGCGATCCCGCCCGCCCACGGAGGTCGGGGACGTGACCACAACGGCCGAGCAGGACACCGTCGCCGGCGACTCGCCGCAGGGCGTCGTCACCGTCACGGTGAACAACCGTGAGATGCAGGTGGTCGAGGGCCTGACCATCCTCCAGGCGCTCACCCAGGAGGGGATCGACATCCCCTCGCTCTGCCACGACCCCCGCCTCGAGCGCTCCAACGCCAGCTGCGGCCTCTGCGTGGTCGAGGTCGGCGAGGACGCGCCGCGTGACGTCAAGGCGTGCCTGACCCCGATCCGCGCCGGGATGACGATCACCACCCACAACGAGCGCCTGGAGGCGTACCGCAAGGTGCGCCTCGAGCAGCTGCTCTGCGACCACAACGCCGACTGCGTCGCCCCCTGCGTCGAGGCATGCCCGGCGAACGTCGACATCCAGACCTACCTGCGCCGCGTCGGCGACGGCAACTTCGAAGCCGCCGTCCGCGTCATCAAGGACCGCAACCCCTTCCCGTCGGTGTGCGGCCGCGTGTGCCCTCACCCCTGCGAGGCGGCGTGCCGCCGCAACCTCGTCGACGAGCCGGTCGCCATCAACTACGTCAAGCGCTTCGCCGCCGACTGGGACATGGCCCGCGAGACGCCGTGGGTCCCGCGCGTCGCTGCCTCCACCGGCAAGACGATCGCCGTCGTCGGCGCGGGCCCCTCCGGGCTCGCGGCGGCCTACTACGCGGCCCTGGCCGGCCACGCCGTCACGGTGTTCGAGAAGCAGCCCCACGCCGGCGGCATGATGCGCTACGGCATCCCCGAGTACCGCCTGCCGAAGGCGACGCTCGACAACGAGATCGGCGTCATCCAGAAGATGGGCGTCCAGATCGTCACCGGCAAGGCCCTGGGCACCAACCTCAACCTCGAGGACCTGCAGCGCGACTTCGACGCCGTCTACCTGGCGATCGGCTCCTGGCGGGCGACCCCGCTGCGGATCGACGGGGACAACCTCGACGGCGTGTGGCTCGGCATCCAGTACCTGGAGCGGGTCACCAAGGGCGACACCATCCCGCTCGGTCGCACCGTCGTCATCGGTGGCGGTAACACGGCCATCGACTGCACGCGCACCGCGCTCCGTAGCGGCGCCGACCACGTCACCCTCGTCTACCGGCGCAGCCGCGAGGAGATGCCGGCCGAGCCGTACGAGATCGAGGAGGCGGAGCACGAGGGCGTCGAGATGATGTACCTCACCGCGCCGACCAAGATCACGCTCGGCCCGAACGGGGTCAAGCAGCTGCACTGCCTGCGCATGGAGCTCGGCGAGCCCGACCGCTCCGGCCGTCGTCGCCCGGTCCCGGTGGAGGGCAGCGACTTCGTCATCGAGGCCGACACCATCATCGGCGCCATCGGTCAGAGCACCGACACGGGCTTCCTCTACAACGACCTGCCGGTGCGCCTCAACAAGTGGGGCGACATCGACATCGACGGCCGCACCATGAAGTCGTCGGAGAGCAAGATCTTCGCCGGCGGCGACTGCGTCACCGGCCCCGCCACCGTCATCCAGGCCGTCGCCGCCGGCCGACGCGCGGCCGTCGCCATGGGCGAGTTCGTGACCCGCGGTTACGTGCGCCCCGGCCACGAGGACTACACGTGCTCGCGCGGCACCCTGGAGGACATGCCGCGCGACGAGTTCGCGGCCATCCCCAAGGTCAAGCGCGCGACGATGAACGGCCTTCCCGTCGAGAAGCGCATCAAGAGCTTCGTCGAGGTCGAGACCGGCCTCACCGAGGAGCAGGCCCGCGCCGAGGCGCGCCGTTGCCTGCGCTGCGGCTGCACCAAGCGCGACCACTGCGCCCTGCGCAACGAGGCCTCGGGACACGACGTCGTCTTCGAGACGCCGCTGCACGTCCGGCCGTACTCGCCGATGGCGTACGACCACCCGTTCATCATGCGGGACAACAACAAGTGCATCTCGTGCGGCCGCTGCGTCACGGCGTGCGCCGAGGTCGAGGGCGTCGGCGTGCTGGCGTTCCAGTACTCGAACGGCCAGCTGCGGGTCGGCACGCACAACGGGCTGCCGCTGTCGCAGACCGACTGCATCAGCTGCGGCCAGTGCGTGCGCGCCTGTCCGTGCGGCGCGCTGGACTACCGCCGCGAGCGCGGCAAGGTGTTCCGCGCCATCAACGACCCGAAGAAGAAGGTCGTCGGCTTCGTCGCGCCGGCCATCCGCACCGTCATCGCCGCCGAGTACGGTCTGACGCCGCAGGAAGTCGGGCCGTTCATCGCCGGCCTCATGCGCAAGGTGGGCTTCGACAAGGTGTTCGACTTCACCTTCGCCGCGGACCTCACGATCATGGAGGAGGCGACCGAGTTCCTCGGCCGCGTCGAGCGCGGCGGGGTCATGCCGCAGTTCACGAGCTGCTGCCCGGGCTGGGTCAACCTCGTCGAGCGCCGTTACCCCGAGCTCATCCCCCACCTGTCCAGCTGCAAGAGCCCGCAGCAGATGATGGGCGCCACGGTGAAGAACCACTTCGCCAAGACCGCGGGCATCGACCTCGACGACCTCTACGTCGTCTCGATCGTGCCGTGCATGGCGAAGAAGACGGAGGCCGCACGCGACGAGTTCGCGCCGGCCGGCGTCCGCGACGTCGACGCCGTGCTCACCACGCTCGAGTTCCTCGAGATGGTCCAGTTCCTCCGGCTGCAGAAGGAGGAGATCGAGCCGGGCGAGTTCGACGAGCCCTACCACCAGGTGTCCGGCGCCGGCATGCTCTTCGGCGCCTCCGGCGGGGTCGCCGAGGCCGCGATGCGCATGGCCGTCGAGACGCTCACCGGCGAGGTGCCGGAGAAGCTCGACTTCGAGGAGCTGCGCGGGTTCGAGGGCGTCAAGACCGCGACCTACGTGGCCGGCGGCACCACCGTCCGCGTCGCCGTGGTCTCGGGCCTCAACAACGCCGCACCGCTGGTGCAGAAGGTCGTGGCCGGCGAGGACGTCGGCTTCGACCTCATCGAGATCATGGCGTGCCCCGGCGGGTGCATCAACGGCGCGGGCAACCCCGTGGCCACGAGCACCGGCGAGGCCATCGCGCGGCAGAAGGTCCTGGTCAACATCGACAAGACCTCGCCGCTGCGCACGTCGCAGGCGAACCCCGACATCCACCGGCTCTACGAGGAGTTCTACGGCGAGCCGAACTCGGAGCTGGCCCACCACCTGCTCCACACGGAGTACGCGCCGTTCCGGCGCTGACCTCCCCCATCAGCCCTAGCCCTCGTTCCCGGAAGGTCCCCGCCCATGAAGCGGCTCGTTCGCGCCCTCGTCGGCTCCGTGGCGGTAGCAACGCTGCTGCTCGGCTGCTCCAGCCAGGCGGCAGCGCCGACCACCACCAACCCGCCCACCACGGCGGCCGCCCCGACCACGCCCGCCGAGCGGGTCACCATGAACATCGCGTCGCTCAAGGGCCCGACGACGATGGGCCTGGTCAAGCTCATGGACGACGCCAGCAGGGGCGCCGGCAAGGAGGACTACAAGGTCACCATGTACGGCTCGCCCGACGAGGTGGTGCCGCTCCTGGTGCAGGGCAAGGTCGACGTCGCGCTCATCCCGTCCAACCTCGCGGCCGTGCTCTACCAGCAGACGAAGACGGCGGCCGGCCCGGCGCTGCAGGTCGCGGCGATCAACACCCTGGGCGTGCTCCAGCTCGTCGAGAACGGCGACTCGGTGCACAGCTGGGCCGACCTCAAGGGCAAGACCATCTGGACCACCGGCAAGGGCACCACGCCGGAGTACACGCTCGACTACCTGCTGGAGAAGAACGGCCTCAACCCGGCCAAGGACGTCAACATCCAGTTCGAGGCCGAGGCCACCGCGCTGGGCTCGCGCCTGGCCGCCACGCCCGGCACGCTCGCGGTGCTGCCGCAGCCGTACGTCACGGTGGTCGAGAAGCAGAACGCCTCGGCGCGGTCCGTGTTCGACTTCACCACCGAGTGGACCAAGGTGAGCCCGGCCGGGTCGCAGCTCATCACCGGCGTGCTCGTCGTGCGCACGGCGTTCGTCAAGGCCCATCCCGCGGCCTTCGCCGACTTCCTCTCGGACTACCAGGCCTCGACGGCCTACACGAACGACGACGCCGCGGCGGCCGCGGCCCTCATCGCGAAGGCGGGCATCGTGCCGGCGGCGCCCATCGCGCAGGCGGCCATCCCGGGCAGCCACGTCACGTACATCGCGGGCGCGCAGATGAAGACCGCGCTGTCCAGCTACCTGCAGGTGCTGTTCACCGCGGATCCGAAGTCGGTCGGTGGCAGCATGCCGGGCGATGACTTCTACTTCGGTTCCTGAGCCGGGAACGTCACTCCCCGCTCGTCAGGATCCCTGGCGGGTGGCGCGCCCGCTGCTGGCCGTCGCCTTCTGGCTGGCCGTGTGGCAGGGCGCGTCGCTCGCCGTGGGCTCCCGCGTGCTGCTCGTCGGGCCGTGGGAGGTCGCGGTCCGGCTGACCCAGCTGGTGCCGACGCTCGGCTTCTGGTCCGCCGTGGGGCGCACGTTCGGCCGGATCACGGTCGGCTTCCTGCTCGCGGCCGTGGTCGGCGTGCTGCTCGCGGCGCTGTCCGCGGCGTCGCGCTGGACGCAGGCGCTCGTCGCGCCCCTGGTGGCCACCATCCGCTCCACGCCGGTGGTGAGCTTCATCATCCTGGTGCTCATCTGGGCGGACGCGTCCCGGCTGGCGACCATCGTCTCGTTCCTCATGACGTTGCCGATCATCCACGCGACCGTGTACTCAGGGATCCTCGAGCGCGACCGGTCGCTGCTGGAGATGGCGTCCGTGTTCCGGGTGTCGCGGTGGCGCCGGCTGGTGGCGATCGACGTGCCCGGCGTGCTGCCGTACTTCGCAGCGGGCTGCCGCACCGGCGTGGGCCTGGCGTGGAAGAGCGGCATCGCGGCCGAGGTCATCGGGCTGCCGTCGGGCACCATCGGCGACCGGCTCTACCAGGGCCGCATATACCTCGAGACCGCGGACGTGTTCGCGTGGACCGCGGTGGTGGTGCTCGTCGCGTTCGCGTTCGAGCGGCTGGTGCTGTGGCTGCTCTCGGTGCTGCAGCGGCGGCTGGCGGACGGGGGTGCGGCGTGATCACGTTCTCGTCCGTCACCAAGGCGTACGGCCCGCTCGTCGTGCTGCGCGACCTGTCGCTGACGCTCGCCCCCGGCACCGTCACGGCGGTGCTCGGGGCCAACGGCTCGGGCAAGACGACGCTGGGGCGGCTGCTGCTCGGGCTGGAGCCCCCAACCGCCGGAACCATCTCCGGCCTGGCCGGGCTGCGCGGCGCCGCGGTGTTCCAGGACAACCGGCTCGCCCCGCACCTGAACGCCGTCGGCAACGTGCGCCTGGCGCTGCCCCGCGCCGCGTCGCGCGCACTGGTGGAGGACGAGCTGCGGGCCGTCGGGCTGGCCGACGAGTCGCTGCGCAAGCCGGTGCGGGCGCTCTCCGGAGGCCAGCGGCGAAGGGTGGCGATCGTGCGCGGCGTGCTCGCGCCGTCCGACGTGCTGGTGCTCGACGAGCCCTTCACCGGGCTGGACACCGACGCGAAGGCGCGCACGCTCGCGTGGGTGCGCGACCGGCTGGACGGCCGCACGACGCTGCTCATCACGCACGACCCCGACGAGGCGACCTTCCTCGGCGCTACCGTGGTGCGGCTGCCCGCACCCTGAGGGCGCTGCCCGCAGGTCGCCTGGTCGCGCGGTCCGCCGAGCGTCCTTGGTCCCAGGTCGGGTCCGGTATCCTCGTCCGGCCGGGAGGATTCGCCTAGTGGCCTATGGCGCACGCTTGGAAAGCGTGTTGGGGTAACACCCTCGGGGGTTCGAATCCCCCATCCTCCGCGTCGGAAGGGCCTGTGACCTGCGGTTGCGCGGGGAGCTGGCCCTTCGTTCTTGAGGTCTCCGCGAGGCTCCGGGGTGGCATCGGTCCCGGCCAGGGCACCAAGGTGAGTCGTCGCGCGATGTTACGGTCGCCGCGTGCTGATCTCGGCGGCCGCTGCGCTCGGGATGGCGCTGACCGCACTCGGCATGGTGCTGACACCGGGGCCGAACATGATGTACCTCGTCTCGCGCAGCATCGGCCAGGGCCGCAGGGCGGGCCTCATCTCCCTGAGTGGCACCTTCGTGGGCTTCGTCGTCTACATGACGATGGCCAACCTGGGTCTCGCCGCCGTCTTCGTCCTGGTGCCGTGGCTGTACATCGGCTTCAAGGCTGCGGGCGCCGCGTATCTGGCCTACCTGGCGTGGCAGGCCCTCAAGCCGGGCGGTCGCGGGCTCTTCGAACCACGTGATCTGCCGCGTGACTCCGGCCTTCGGCTCTTCCGGATGGGGCTGATCACCAACCTGCTCAACCCGAAGGCCGCGATCATGTACCTGTCGCTGATCCCGCAGTTCATCAACCCGGCCCGCGGCCATCTGGTGCTGCAGGGATTCACGCTCGGTGGCATCCAAGTCACGGTGAGCATGGCGGTCAACGCGAGCATCGTGCTCGCCGCAGGTACCGTCGCCGGCATCATCAGTCACCGGCCGGCATGGGCGACGTGGCAGCGACGCATCACTGGCACCATGCTCGGCGCGATCAGCGTGATGCTCGCCCGCGAGGTGCCGGCTCGCGCCCGCGTGTAGCCGACCACATCGAGCCCTCGTCGTTCGTCCGCCGGCACGTCGAACGGGCCGGTTCTCGTGCAGGGGCCCGACGTCGACGAGGTGATCGCGCAGGCTCACACGCCGAGGTGCCGTCGCACTCGTTCGGTGAACGACTCGCGATCGAGCGCCGCGTCGAGCTCACCGGCCAGGGCGGCCAGGGACCGGGTGAGCTCCGCGTCCAGCTCGGCCACCGCGGCCTCGGTCGCGTACCACTCCCGCCACAGCAACGGGGCGAGCTCGCGCCCCGCGGCCGTCAGGGTCACCACCCGCGAGCGCGCGTCCTCGCCGGGATCGGAGGTGACCAGCGCGGCCTTGCGCATCGCGGCGACCGACTGGCTCATCGCGGAGTGGGTCACACCGCACCGCTCGGCGAGCTCGCGGATCGTCAGCGGCCCCTCCTCGAGGAACATGATCGCCATGCTGAACCGGGTGGTGACCCCGGTGATCCCGAGCTCGGCGTAGAGCTGGCCGAGCTGCTCGTCCATGCGCCCGTACGCCCGTCGCCACGGCCGCCACACGCTGGGTAGCTCGTCGACCGACCTGGGACGCGGATCCGGAGCAGATGTCACAGCACTAATATAACAGCGCTCACACAATTTGTCGGAGACCCGACCTCGCCCCCACCTACCAGGGCGCGACCGTGGCGTCGTAGGAGAACAGGGACCCGGTCGGCCCGTCTGCCGGGAAGCCGAGCAGGGTGACGACGCCTGCCGCCCCCTCGGCGGGGTCGCCGTCGAGGCCGGCGGTCAGGCCCACGGCCTGCATGCCCGGGTTGAGGTTCGTCCGGCGCGCACCCGGAGCCAGGGCGTTGACCAGGAAGCCTTCGGGCGCGAGCGCCTGCGCGTAGTACAGCGTCAGGGCGTTGAGCGCCGCCTTCGAGGAGCGGTAGACGGCGAACCGGCCACCGTTGGCGGCGGCGGCCTCGTGGTCGAACTGGGGGTTGGGGCCCGTGCTCCAACCGAACGACGCGGTGCCGCTCGAGACGTTGACGATTCGCGGCGACGACGAGCGGCGCAGCGCCGGCAGCAGCGCGTTGGTCACCGCGACGACGCCGAAGACGTTGGTCTCGTAGGCCGTCCGGAGGAGGTCCGGGTCGGCGTCCAGCAATCCGACGCCGTAGTCGGGCTGGACACCGGCGTTGTTGACGAGCGCGTCGAGGTGGTCGACCGCGGCGGCTGCTGCGGCGATGCTCGCGCCGTCGGTGACGTCGAGCTCGAGGGCTCGGCCGCCGACCTCCGCAGCCACCGCCGTCGCGCGCTCCAGGCTCCGCCCGGTGACCCACACGTCCCAGCCGGCCTCGACCAGCTGGGCCGCGGCACTGCGGCCGATCCCCGACGTCGCTCCCGTGATCAGAACGCTGCGTCCCACCATGTCCTGCCCTCCGTCTCGGCACTTATGCGGAGGAACCTCCGCTTCACCTAGCCTACCTCCTAAGCGGAGGGTCCTCCGGTACGGCCGTGGGCGACACGGATCGCGCGTTGGTGAGACGGGCTCCGCGGAGTTCTAATGGACGGCGTGCCTCCGGAGCCGCAGGTGCGCGCGCAGGTGGCCGAGTCGTGGTTCCGCTCGGCCGCCGCCGGTGTGCGGGTCGAGTCGGTCGACGCGCCGATCACGCTGCCCGAAGGGGCGCTGCGCGACTACCGCGAGGCCCATCCCCTGGCCCAGGTGTTCCCGCTGCTCGACGACGTCCTCGGCCAGGCCGCGCGGGACTCCGACGCGATCATGGCCGTCGCCGACGCGGCCGGGCAGCTCCTGTGGGTCTGCGGCTCGCCGAGCACCCTGCGCCAGGCGGAGGCCATGGGATTCGTCGAGGGCAGCAACTGGGATGAGCGCATGGCCGGCACCAACGCCCCGGGCCTCGCCCTGGCACTGGACTCCTCGGCCCAGGTGATCGGCGCCGAGCACTTCCGCCTCGCGGCGCACCGCTGGAGCTGCGCGGCGACCCCCATCCACGACCCGGCGACGCAGTCGCTGCTCGGCGTGCTCGACATCACCGGGGGCGCCGGCGTCGTCGTGCCGCAGACCAGCGCCCTCGTGCGCGCCGCGGCCCGGCTCGCCGAGTCCGAGCTCGCGCGCGAAGGGCTGATCCGCGGCGCGCGGGACGACGCGCCGACGCCCGGCCACCTGCGGGTGCACCTGGAGTCGCTCGGCAGGTCGCACTCGCTGCTGACGATCGTGGACGAGCGCGGCCGGCGGCACCGGCTCAGCCTCAGCCCCCGGCACTCCGAGATCATGCTGCTGCTGGCGTCGGCCCCGCGTGGGCTCTCGGGCGACGAGCTCGCCGTGCTGCTGTACCCCGAGGACAGCACCACCTCGACCCTGCGGGCCGAGATGAACCGGCTGCGCCACCTGCTGGGCGACGAGCTGCTCGCGTCCCGCCCCTACCGGCTGTCGGCCGAGATCTCGGCCGACTGGCTCGAGGTCGACGCCCGGCTCGCCGCCGGCGACGACGCGGCCGCGCTGCGTCGGTACCGCGGGCCGCTGCTGCCGGCGTCGGTCGCGCCCGGGGTGGTGCGGCTGCGGGAGAACCTGGACGCGTCGCTGCGGCAGGCCGTGCTCACCTCCCGCGAGCCGGACCTGATGTCCACCTGGACCCGTTCTGCGTGGGGCACGGACGACTACGAGATGTGGCAGGCGCAGCTCCGGACGCTCGCCCCGACCTCTCCGCTGCGGGCGCTCGCGGCGGGGCAGCTGGCCCGGCTCGACCGGCAGCTGGGCCTGGCCGCATCGGACGGACGCCGTCGCCACCTGGCCTGACCTGGTGCGCAACGTCGTTGCAACAACGGCCGACCTAGCGTCGAAGCCGCCAGCGACAACGACGTCCTAGGGAGCAGCACCATGAAGTACGTCCCTCCGGGTCAGCCCGGAAGCATCGTCTCCGTCGAGCCCCGCTACGAGAACTTCATCGGCGGCAAGTGGATCGCCCCCACCCACGGCAAGTACCGGGTGGACCTCACGCCCGCGACCGCCCGCCCGATCACCGAGGTGGCGGACTCCACCCCCGAGGACGTCGAGCTCGCCCTGGACGCCGCGCACGCCGCCAAGGACGCGTGGGGCGAGACCACCGGCGCCGAGCGCGCCGCCGTGCTCAACGCGATCGCCGACCTCGTCGAGGCCAGCAAGGAGATGCTGGCCGTCGCCGAGAGCTGGGAGAACGGCAAGCCCGTGCGGGAGACGCTCAACGCGGACATCCCGCTGGTGATCGACCACTTCCGCTACTTCGCCGCGGCCGCACGCGCGGAGGAGGGCACCACGACGGAGATCGACAAGGACACCGTCGCGTACCACTTCCGGGAGCCGCTGGGCGTCGTCGGCCAGATCATCCCGTTCAACTTCCCGCTGCTCATGGCGGCCTGGAAGCTCGCACCGGCGCTCGCGGCCGGCAACTGCGTCGTCCTCAAGCCCGCCTCGCCCACGCCGTGGTCGATCCTCAAGCTCATGGAGGTCATCTCCAGCGCGGTCCCGGCGGGCGTCATCAACGTCGTCACCGGGCCCGGGGCCGAGATCGGCAAGGCGCTGGCGACCAACCCGCGGATCGCGAAGATCGCGTTCACCGGCGAGACGGTCACCGGCCGCCTGATCATGCAGTACGCGGCCCAGAGCCTCATCCCGTCCACCACCGAGCTGGGCGGCAAGTCGCCGAACATCTTCTTCGCGGACGTCATGGACCACGACGACGACTTCCTCGACAAGGCGGTCGAGGGCCTCGTGCTCTACGCGTTCAACAAGGGCGAGGTGTGCACCTGCCCCTCGCGGGCCCTGATCCACGAGAGCATCTACGAGCCGTTCATGGCGCGCTGCCTCGCCCGGATCGCCGCCATCAAGCAGGGCGACCCGCTCGACACCGAGACGATGATCGGCCCGCAGGTCTCCAAGCAGCAGATCGAGAAGATCTCGTCGTACGTCGAGATCGGCCGCGGCGAGGGGTGCGAGGTGCTCATCGGCGGCAAGCGCGCCACCGTGGACGACGAGCACGCCGACGGCTACTACTACGAGCCGACGGTCCTCAAGGGCGACAACAAGATGCGGGTGTTCCAGGAGGAGATCTTCGGCCCGGTGCTCGCGGTCACCACGTTCAAGACCGACGAGGAGGCGCTGGAGATCGCCAACGACACCCTCTACGGCCTGGGCGCCGGCGTCTGGACCCGCGACGGCAGCCGCGCCTACAAGATGGGCCGCAAGATCAAGGCCGGCCGCGTCTGGACCAACTGCTACCACGCCTACCCGGCCGGGGCGGCGTTCGGTGGCTACAAGATCTCCGGCGTCGGCCGCGAGAACCACCGCATGATGCTCGACCACTACAGCCAGACGAAGAACCTCCTCGTCAGCTACTCCGACCAGCCGCTCGGCTTCTTCTAGGCCATGACCGAGCCGGCCGGGTCACGCATCACGGCCACCCCGGCGGCGCGCGAGGCGATCGCTCGCCTCCGCGCCGCCCGCGGGGAGCCCGTGATGTTCGTGCAGTCCGGGGGCTGCTGCGCCGGCAGCGTCCCCATGTGCTACCCGCTGGGGGAGCTCATCGTCGGCAGCCTCGACGTGCTGCTCGGCGAGATCGACGGCTGCCCGTTCTACATCGACAAGCGGCTCGACGAGGCCTGGCACCAGGACGTCTTCGTGCTCGACGTCGCCGAGGGCGAGCCGGAGGACTTCTCGCTGGCGGCCGGGCCGGACCTGCACTTCGTCACGGTGTCCGACGCCTGCCGGATACCGCCCGGCGGCCTGTGACCTCGACGTCGACGTGACGTTCCGGGCAGCGCCGTCAGCGGTTTCTCCGGCGACGGCGTCGACGCGGTCCGGCGACGCGTCGGTCAGGCCTGCGGCCGCTGCTCCGTCGCGAGCAGCGTCTCCAGCCGGGCGCGGTACTCGGCCTCGTCGATCTCGCCGCGGGCGAACCGCTCGGCGAGCACCGACGTCGCCGCGCTGCGGCCCACCGGGCCGGACCACGGGCCCGACGGGCCCCACGGGCCGCGGCCGGTGGCGGCCCAGCGACGCCGGCGCGTCGCGAAGAAGACGATGAGGCCGACGACGACGAGGAACCAGAACAGCGGAACCAGCAGGAACCACGGGCCCGGCCACCACCCGCCGTACGTGACGGGGTGGACCAGCGCGCTGGCGAACGTGGTGATCATGACGAACCTCCCGGTGTTGCGTGCGGCCGGACCTCGGCCGCAGGTCCACGCTCCCCCGGCAGGACGGTCCCCGTCGTCGTCCCGGCGGAGCCTTCCGGACGCTCCGGACGGAGCACGGGGCTCAGGTCGCCCACCCCGGCCGGACCAGGCCGGACTCGTACGCCGCGACGACGAGCTGCGCCCGGTCGCGGGCGCCGAGCTTGCCGCTGGCGCGCAGCACGTGCGTCTTCACGGTCAACGGTGACAGGAACAGCCGCTCGCCGATCTCCTCGTTCGACAGCCCCTCGCCGACCAGGACGACGACCTCGCGCTCCCGTGCGGTGAGCTCGGCGAGGCCCGGCAGTGGGGGCGCGTCCCGCGTCGCGCGGGCCACCCGCTCGAGCAACCGGCGCGTGACGGTGGGGGACAGCAGCGCCTCGCCCGCTGCAGCGACGCGGACCGCCCGCAGCAGCTCCGCGGGCTCGGTGTCCTTGACGAGGAACCCGCTCGCGCCGTTCCGGATCGCCTCGCCGACGTACTCGTCGAGCTCGAAGGTCGTCACCACGACGACGTGCACGCCGCCGGCGCGGGGGTCCGCGACGATCCGGCGGGTCGCCTCGAGCCCGTCGAGCCCCGGCATGCGGATGTCCATGAGGACCACGTCGGGCAACAGGTCGAGGGTCCGCTTGACGGCCTCCGCGCCGGTCGCGGCCTCGCCGACGACGACGAGGTCCGGCTCGGCGTCGACGAGGGCACGCAGGCCGGCGCGGATCAGGTGCTGGTCGTCGGCCAGCAGCACGCGGATCACGGCGTGGCCCGCGGCAGCTCGACGACGACCGCCCACCCCGTGCCCCGCGGCCCGGCGTCGACCGTCCCGCCCAGTGCCTCGACGCGCTCCCGCATGCCGCGCAGGCCGAAGCCGGTGGTGGCACCCCGCGCCCCGTCGCGCGTCGGCGGCTCGCCCGCGGTCGGTGCGCCGGCGGGATCGACGATGTCGCGGCCCGGATCGTCGCTCGTCGGCGACCCGCCGACGCGGCCCGCCCCGCCGTCGTCGGCCACGTCGAGCCGCACGCCACCGGACTCGGCCCGCAGGCTCGCGACGACCCGAGCACCCGCTCCGGCGTGCCGCCGCACGTTCGTCAGCGCCTCCTGCAGCGCGCGGACCAGCACCAACGCCCGGTCCGCGTCCAGGCCTGCGAGGAGGGCGGGGTCGAGCTCGTCCTCGACGGCGAGCCCCGCCGCGCGGGCAGCGTCCAGGAGTGCCGGCACGGCGTCGGCCGGAGCGGTGGCGGCGGGTGCGCGCGGCGCGGACTCCCCCTCGGCGCGCAGGATGCCGAGCACCTGGCGGACCTCGTCGAGCGCGTCGACGCTCGTCGTCCGGATGTTGCGCAGCGCCTCGCGGGCCCGCTCCGGCTCCCGGTCCATGAGGTGCAGCCCGACACCCGCCTGGACGGTGATCGCCGACAGCGAGTGCGCCAGGACGTCGTGCAGCTCGCGCGCGATGCGCAGCCGCTCGGCCGCCGCGGCCGCCTCCTCGCGCGAGACGCGCGCCGCCTGCACGGCGCGCACGCGCTCGCCACGACCCCGTGCGCCCTCCCCCAGCAGGCCGCCGACCAGCAGCGCCGCCGTCCAGACGATCGCCGCGGTCGGCCGCGCGCCCGGGTCGGTGAAGGCGCGCACCAGGACGGCGGCGATCCCGAGCCCTGCGACGGTCCACGACACCGCGCGCGGCCCGCGGGCGCCAAGGAGGACGACGAGCACGGCGAGGGGCAGCACCACCGGTCCGAAGGCGTAGCCGAGCACCAGGTACGCGCCGACCGCGGCCGCCGCGACGAATCCGGCCACCGCGCCCGTGCGGCGGCCGAGCGCGGTGACGGGCAGGCAGGCGGGGGCGACGAGGAGCAGCAGGTGGGCGAGCCCGTCGAGCGGCCGCGGCGAGCTCGCGAAGTGGTTGGCGGCGGCCGATCCCCCGAGCGCGATGACCGCGAGCACGAGGGCCGGGGCGATGAGCCTCACGGCGCGCCGGCGGCGGCGCTCGGGGTCCAGGTCACCGCGGGCCCAGGGTGCACCCCACGGCCCGCCGCCACGCGCGCCGGGCGGCCCCCACGCCCGCTCGTCGTGCTGGCCCGGGTACGGCATGCGGCCACGCTAGCCGCCGGTCGCGCGGCGGACGTCGTCCAACCGGAGCGACCGCGTGCTCTGCCGGGAGCACGTCCCGGTTCGCACGTCACGCCGCGCGCCGACGGCGCCGGCGGCGGTCAGGCGAGCGACCGGATCCGGACCACCAGCACCGAGCCGAGCACGCTGACGAGCGCCGCCATGAGATAGAGCCCGCGGTAGCCGAGCCCGACGGCCAGCACCCCCGCCGCGAACGCCGGCGCGAGCACCTGCGGCATCGCGTTGGCGATGTTGATGACGCCGAGGTCCTTGCCGCGGTCGCGGGCGGCGGGGAGCACCTGCGTGATCATCGCGAAGTCGACCGCCTGGTAGGCGCCGAACCCGACGCCCATGACGACGGCCGCGGCGTACGCGGCGGCCATCGTCGGGACCAGCGCGAACAGCACGAGCGCCGCCGCCGTGATCATGCCGGACCAGATGACGAACACCTTCCGGCGACCCACCCGGTCCGACCACCAGCCGCCCGCGATCGCGGTGACCACCGTGACGGCGCCGTAGACGGCGGTGAGCTGGAACACGCCGGTCGCGGCGTCGTCGCCGGACAAGCCGACCTCGTCGGTGAGGTAGTACAGAAGGTAGAGGATGAGGAAGGCGTTGCCGAGGTTCATGAGGAACCGCGTGAGCCATGCCCAGCCGTAGTCCGGATAGCGCCGCGGCGACACCCAGAAGCCGCGCCAGAAGCGGCCCCAGTCGAACGGCGGCCGCATCTCGGCGGGCAGCGCGATGTCGTGCGAGCGCAGCGAGTAGGGCAGCGTGGTCACGACGAGCACCGCGGCGACCGTGAGGTAGCCGGCGGCGATGCTGCCGGTCGCCGCCGCGATCCCGGAGCCGACGACGACCCCGGCGGTCTGCGCGATCGAGACGATGCCCCCCACGGTGGCCCGTTCCCGGACCGGCACCTGGTCGGGGACCGCCGCGGTGATGGCGGCGAGCATCGCGTTGAGCGCGGCCTGCGCGAGCGCCCACCCCACCACCATGAGCCAGACGCTGTGGGCCACCGAGAGGACCAGCATCGCGACCGCGCCACCGGCCGCACCGCCGACGACCCAGGGCAGCCGGCGGCCGATGCGCAGCGTCGTCCGGTCGGAGAACGCGCCCCAGATCGGGTTGGACGCCATCGAGACGGCCGCGCCCACGCCCGTGACCAGGGACAGCACGGCCGCCTTGTGGTCGGGCGAGACCGCCGCCGCCTGCTCGGCGAGCAGCACCTGGATGGGGCCGAAGAAGCCGGACCACAGGCCGATGCTCGCCAGGACGACCCACAGCACCCAGAGCCTCGAGGTCCGCTCCGTCGGCTCGGCGAGCGCCCGGTGGAGCGGGGCGACGGGAGGGGTGGCGGGTGGGAGGGACGGCGGGACGAGGGGCGTGCTCACGGGCGGGCCGCGTGGTGCGCGCGGACGAGGTCCGCATACCAGTCGAACGACCGCTTCGGCGTGCGGACCTGCGTGGCGTAGTCCACGTGGACCAGCCCGAACCGCTGCGTGTAGCCCTGGGCCCACTCGAAGTTGTCCATGAGCGACCAGCAGTAGTAGCCGCGCACGTCGGCACCGCGGGACACGGCGTCCGCGACGGCCCGCACGTGGGCGTCGAGGTAGTCGATGCGCGCCTGGTCGTCGACCACCCCGTGCTCGTCGGGCCCGGCGTTGAAGGAGCAGCCGCTCTCCGTAATGACGACCGGCGGCATCGTCGGGTAGCGGTACCGGAAGTCGACGAGGAGGTCCGTGAGGCCGGACGGGACGATCGGCCAGCCGAAGTCCGTCGTCGGGTAGCCGGTGAGGTCGGCGTACTCGAACGGGATCGGCGAGCCGGCGGGCGCCGCCCGCACGCCCATCGGGTTGTAGTAGTTGAGGCCGTAGAAGTCGAGCGGCTGGAAGATGAGCGCGAGGTCCTCGGCGACGGGTCCCGGCATGGCGCCGACGAAGGCGTCGGGGTACCGCCCCAGGAGGACCGGGTCGGCGAAGAGCCGGTTCCACAGCAGGTCGAGATACCCCGCCGCGGCGGCGTCCGCCGGGTCGTCGGTCAGCGGCCACACCGGCATGTGGTTCGTCGCGGTGCCCACCTGGCCGCGGGCATGGGCGCGCAGGGCCGCCACTGCCAGGCCGTGGCCGAGCAGCAGGTGGTGCGCGACGGGCAGCGCGTCGAACAGGAGGCCGCGCCCGGGGGCGAGCTCGGTCAGCGCGTAGCCGCTCATGGTGACGACGTTCGGCTCGTTCACCGGGCACCAGTGGGTGACGCGGTCACCCAGCCGGCCGGCGACGAGGCCGGCGTACTCACCGAACCGCAGCGCGGTGTCGCGGTTGAGCCACCCGCCCTCGTCCTCCAGCGCCTGCGGCAGGTCCCAGTGGTACAGCGTCGCCATCGGCTGCACGCCGGCCTCGAGCAGCGCGTCGACGAGCCGGTCGTAGAACGCCAGCCCGGCCTCGTTCACCGCACCGGCACCGGTCGGCTGGATCCGCGGCCACGCGATCGAGAAGCGGTAGCCGTCGGCACCCAGCCGGCGCAGCAGCTCCACGTCCTCACGCCAGCGGTGGTAGTGGTCGCACGCGACGTCACCGGTGCTGCCGTCGACGATCCGGCCGGGCTGCGCGACGAACGTGTCCCAGACGCTCGGACCCTTGCCGTCCTCGGTCGCCGCGCCCTCGATCTGGTACGACGCGGTGCTCGTCCCGAAGCGGAAGTCCGGCGGCAGGCCGGCGGCCGCGGACGGAGATGCGCTGCTCACAGGGCTCAGCTCCTGTCACTCGTCGACCGTCACCGTTGACGGTCGAGGCGAGCGTAGGGCGGCCGCCGCCGGCGAGCCAGGGGTCAGGGCCGCACCGCGCGGGTCGACTGCCGGACGACGAGGCGCGTCGGCAGGGGCGTGTCGACCGTGACGTTGTCCGGCTCCTCGACCGCGACCAGCACCTTCTGCATCATGAGCTCGCCGAGCGCCGCGAAGTCCTGCCGCACCGTGGTGAGCGGCGGGCAGAGGTAGCCGGACTCGGGCACGTCGTCGAACCCGACCACGCTCACGTCCTCCGGGACGCGCAGGCCACGCTCCCGCAGGGCGGACAGCACCCCGATGGCCATGTGGTCGTTGGCGACGAACACGGCCGATCCGGGCCCGACGTCCAGCCGTGAGCCGAGCTGGTAGCCGCTGGCCGCCGACCAGTCGCCGTGCAGGGGTTCGACCACCTCGAGCCGCCGCTCCGCGAGCTCGTCGCGCCATCCCCGCACGCGCTCGATCGCGTCGGCGGCCCCCTGCGGACCGGCCAGGTGCACGATGCGCTCGTGGCCCAGCTCGGCCAGGTGCCGCACGGCCGCGCGCGCGCCGCGGTACTGGTCGATCGAGACGAAGAACGGGCTGCGCCGTGCCGCGGAGGCCGCCGCGACCACCGGCACGCTGAGGTCGAGCGCGCGGACGAGCTCGAGCACGTCGACGTCGACCACGACCAGCACGATCGCGTCCACACGCTGCCGCAGCAGCCCTTCGACGATCGCCCGGACGTCGGCCGGCTCGGCCTCGAGCGAGCTCACCGTCTCGACGTTGTAGCGCGCGGCGCGGGCCGCGACGTTGAAGTGCATCGCGACCGAGGTCGGGCCGAAGTCCGCGGCCACTGGGGTCACCAGGCCGATGGTGCGGGTGCGGCGCGTCACGAGCGCACGAGCTGCCGGCGACGGGCTGTAGCGCAGCTGCGCGATCGCCTGCTCGACGCGCGCGCGCGTGGCGGGCCGCACGTTGGGCAGGTCGTTGAGCACGCGCGAGACCGTCTGGTGCGACACGCCCGCGAGCCGGGCGACGTCGAGGATGTTGGCGGTCCGCCCGCCGTCGCCGCTCACGGCTCGTCCTCGTCCGGCCGGGCCACCAGGGCCAGGAGCGAGTCCGGCGTGAGGCCGTCCGACGGCACGACGTCGACGATCCGACCGTTCTGCAGGATCGCCACCCGGGTGCCGACCCGCAGCACCTCCTCGAGCTCCGCCGAGATGAACACGACGGACAACCCGTTGTCGGCGAGCTCTCCGACGAGGTTCTGGATCTCCACCTTCGCGCCGACGTCGATGCCGCGCGTCGGCTCGTCGAGCACGATGACCCGGGGCGACAGCGCGAGCAGCCGCGCCAGCAGCACCTTCTGCTGGTTGCCGCCAGAGAGGCTCCCGACCGGTCGGTCGAGGTCGGGCGGCCGGATGTCGAGCGCCTCGACCCAGCTCGCGGCGAGCTCCCGCTGGCGTGCCGACCGGATCCGCCGCACCACCCCGCGCTGGGCCTGGAGCGCGAGCGTGATGTTGTCGAGCACGCTCAGCTCGCCGATGAGCCCCTCCGTGCGCCGGTTCTCCGACGAGTACACGACGCCGAGCGACAACGCGCGACGGGGGCTCGACAGGCGCGTGGCCCGGCCGTCGATGCGGATGATGCCGGCCTCGAGCCGATCCACGCCGGTGAGGGCGCGGGCCAGCTCGGACCGCCCCGATCCCAGCAGCCCCGCGACGCCGAGCACCTCACCCTGGACCAGGTCGACGTCGGCGTCGGCGATGCCCGGCAGCACCGTGACACCGCGGGCGCTGAGCGCGACGGACGGGTCGTCGTCCAGCCCGTCGCCCCGCTGCCGTTCCGCGAGCGCGCCGGCCGCGCGGCCGAGCATCTTCTGCACCAGGTCGATGCGCAGCAGCTCGGTGGTGAGGTACTCGCCGACGAGCCGCCCGTTGCGGAGCACGGTGATGCGGTCGCAGATCTCGTACACCTGGTCGAGGAAGTGCGAGACGAAGAGGATCGCGACGCCCCGAGCCTTGAGCTCGCGGATGACGCGGAACAGCTCCGCGACCTCGTCGAGGTCGAGGCTCGACGTCGGCTCGTCGAGCACGAGCACCTTGACGTCCGTCGAGATGGCGCGCGCGATCGCGACCAGCTGCTGCACGGCGAGGGGGTGCGCCCCCAGCATCGAGGCGGGGTCGACGTCCAGGCCGAGGGTCCCCAGCGCCTCGCGCGCGAGCCGGCGCATCGCGGGCCAGTCGATCGAGCCGAGGCGGCGGCGCGGTTCGCGCCCGAGCGCGATGTTCTCCGCCACGGTGAGGTTCGGCAGGAGGTCGATCTCCTGGTACACCGTGCTGATCCCGGCCCGCTGCGCGTCGCGCGGCGTGGCGAACTGCACGGTCTCGCCCGCGACGCGGATGACCCCGGCGTCGAGCGGCAGCGCACCGGTGAGGGCCTTGATGAGGGTCGACTTGCCGGCGCCGTTCTCGCCCATGAGCGAGTGGACCTCGCCGGGGAACATGCGGAAGTCGACCCCGTCGAGCGCGGTGTCCGAGCGGAAGCGCACGGTGGCGCCGGTGACCTGCACCAGCGGCAACGCGTCGTCCATGGTGCTCATCATGCCGCGGGCGACGCGGCGTCCCCGCCGGCCACCGGACGCGTCTAGCGGCGCCGGGCCGACCGGGCGACGATCAGGCGCTGGACGACGACGAAGACGAGCAGGAGCGCGCCGATCGTGATGCGCGTCCACGACTGGTCGACGCCGAGGAAGTTGATGATCGTCTTGATCATCCCGTAGACGAAGACGCCGATCATCGAGCCCACGACGAACCCGCTGCCGCCCGTGAGCAGCGTGCCGCCGATCACCACGGCCGCGATGGTGTCCAGCTCGGTGCCGATGCCGTTGAGCGGGTACGCCGCGCCGGTGTAGGCCGTGAAGACGACGCCGGCGAGGCCCGCGCACGTGCCGCTGACGACGTAGGCGAGGAGCTTCGTCCGGGCCACGGGCAGGCCCATGAGCCGCGCTGACTGCTCGTTGCCGCCCACCGCGTAGACGGTGCGGCCGAACCGCGTGTACGCGAGCAGCCCGGCCCCCACCAGGACCACCAGCAGCGCCAGGATGCCCGTGGGCGTGAGGTACCAGCTCCCCGGCGCGGCCTGGAGGCGCGTGCCCTGCAGCCACAGGATGGCGGGGTCGGTGACCTTGATCGAGTTCAGGCTCACGACGAAGCCGAGACCGCGGGCCAGGAACATCCCCGCCAACGACGCGATGAACGGCTGCACGTCGAAGTACTGGACCAGCACCCCGATGCCCAGCCCGATCACGGCGCCGCTCGCGAGCATGGTGGGCGCGACGACCGACGACGGCAGCCCCTGCCGCAGCAGGCTCGCGCCCATCATCCCGGTGAACGACATCACGGCCCCGACCGACAGGTCGATCCCGCCGGTGAGGATCACGAAGGTCATGCCGACGGCCAGGATCAGCAGGTAGGAGTTGTCCAGCAGGATCGACGAGACCAGCCGGGGCGTGAGGAACTTGCCGAAGTACAGCTGTGCGCCGACGACCATCGCGACGAGGATCGCCACGGCCGCGAACACCGGGATCCACGAGGCGTGCCGCGCCAGGAACCGGTGCGGGCCGGTCACGGTGCGCACCTCGCTCGAAGACACCGTCTGGGTGGTCATCACGCGACCTCCGTTCCGTCGGTGGGGCGAGGAGCCGTGGCGCGCAGCCGTCCTCCGAGGCGGCCGACCCATCGCCGCAGCCGGCGCGACTGGATGAGGACGACGATGACGACGACCGCGGCCATGAACACGGGCGTGACCGCGGGCGGCACGCCGAGGAACGTGATGGTCGACTTGAGGGTCTGGATGGTGAAGACCCCGACGACGGTGCCGGCGATGCTGAACGTGCCACCCGCGAGCGAGGTCCCCCCGAGGACCACGGCGAGGATCGCGTCGAGCTCGATGTAGAGGCCGGCGGCGTTGGCGTCCGCCGCCATGATGTTGGAGCTGTAGAGGAGGCCGGCGAACCCTGCGAGCAGGCCGCTGGCCGCGTAGGCGCCCCAGATGATGCCCCGTGCCCGCACCCCGGCGAGCCGGCTCGCGGCGGGGTTGATGCCGACGGCCTCGGTCAGCACCCCGAGCGCCGTGCGGCGCTCGATGAGGGCTACCACCGCGATCGCCGCGAGGGAGACGTAGAACGCGAACGGCAGGCCCAGCACGTACCCCTGCGCCATGAACTTGTACGGGTCGCTGTTGATCGTCGTGATGAAGCCGCCCGTGATGAGGAGCGCGATCCCCCGGCCGGCGAGCATGAGCACGAGGGTGGCGATGATCGGCTGGATGCCGAGCATCGAGACGAGGAACCCGTTCCACAGCCCGCAGACCAGGCCCGCGAGCGTGGCGGTGCCGATCGCCACCGCCAGCACGCCCGGGTTCGCGGGGTCGCCCGAGTCCTGGATGATCTGAAGGGCGACCGCGCCCGAGACCGCCATCACCGCGCCGACCGAGAGGTCGATGCCGCGGGTCGCGATGACGAGGGTCATCCCCAGCGCCACGAGCATCAGCGGCGCGCTGTTGCGCAGGATGTCGATGAGGGAGCCGTACAGCCGGCCGTCCTGCACGGTGATGCGGACGAACGTCGGCCGGGACAGCGTGTTGACCAGGATGAGGACGAGCAGCACCACCAGGGGCCAGAAGAGCCGGTGCTTGACGATGGCGTTCACGCCACTCCCTCCTGGCCCTCGTGGGCGATGAAGTCGATCAGTCCGTCGACGTCGGTCTCGTGCGAGGAGAGCTCGCCGATCTTCCGGCGGTCGCGCATCACGACGATCCGCTGCGAGAGCCGCAGCACCTCCTCGAGCTCCGAGGAGATGAAGACGACCGACAGTCCCCGCTCGGACAGCTCGGCCACCTTGCTCTGGATGTCGGCCTTCGCGCCGACGTCGATGCCGCGCGTGGGCTCGTCGAGGATGAGCAGCGCGGGCGCGGTGGCGAGCCACCGCGCGAGCAGCACCTTCTGCTGGTTGCCGCCCGAGAGGTTGCGGATGAGCACGTTCGGGCTCGCGGGGCGGATGCCGAGGGCCGCGATGTACTCGGACACGAGCGCATCCTGCTCGGCCTTGCGGAGCTTGCGCCATCCCCGCCGCGCCTGGATGCCGAGCACGATGTTCTCGGCGACGGTCAGGTCGCCCAGGATGCCCTCGGCGCGGCGGTCCTCGGGCGAGTAGGCGATGCCGCGGTCGATCCCGTGGCGTGGGCTCGTGAGCCGCACCACGTTGCCCGCCACCTCGATCTGTCCGGAGTCCGCACGGTCGGCGCCGGCGAGCACCCGGGCGAGCTCGGTGCGACCCGAGCCGAGGAGCCCTGCGATCCCCACGACCTCGCCGGGGTACACGTCGACGTCCGTGGGCTCGATGACGCCCCTGCGCCCCGTCGCCGTCGCGCGGACGACGGGTGTCCCGGACCGGTCCACGGGCCGGCCCGACGCGCTCGAGAGCGCGGCGAGGTCCTCGAGCTCGCGGCCCAGCATGAGCGACACGAGCGTGCCCGGGGACAGCTCGCCCACCGGGTACTCGCCGACGAGCCGGCCGTTGCGCAGGACCGTGCACCGGTCCGCGATCTCGAACACCTGGTCGAGGAAGTGCGTGACGAAGAGGATGGCGACGCCGCGGGACCGCAGGTCGCGCATGACGCTGAAGAGCTGCTGCACCTCGCCGCGGTCCAGGCTCGACGTGGGCTCGTCGAGGACGAGGACCTTCGCGTCGGTCACCATCGCGCGGCTGATCGCGACGAGCTGCTGGACCGCGATCGAGTGGCTGGCCAGGGCCGTGCGGGTGTCGAGACCGAGGCCGAGGCCCTCGAGGTGCTCCGCGGCCGCCCGATGGGTCGCCCGCCAGTCGATGCGGCCGGCCCGGCGCAGCTCGTGGCCGAGCATGACGTTCTCACCGACCGAGAGGTTCGCGCAGAGGTTGACCTCTTGGTAGACGGTCGAGACGCCCGCCGTCTGCGCGTCCGCGGTGCCGTGGAACACGCGCGGCTCGCCGGCCACCGCGATGCTGCCGGCGTCGACCTCGTACTCGCCCGTGAGCGCCTTGATGAGGGTCGACTTCCCCGCACCGTTCTCGCCCATGAGGGCGTGGACCTCGCCCCCTCGCAGGAGCAGGTCGACGTCGTCGAGGGCCTTGACCCCGGGGAACTGGATGGTGATGCCACGCATCTCGACGAGCGCGTCGCTCGTCGTCTCCTCGTCGGTGAGGAACATCGGTGCTTCCTTCGCGGTGGGACGAGGGCGGGGGCCGGCGCGTGGCGGGCCCCCGCCCTCGACAGCAGGGCCGGGTGGGTCAGTACTTCCGGCTGGGCAGCGCGGCCTTCGCCTGCTCCTGCGTGAAGGACAGGTCGGTCGCGGTCTGCGACTTCGGGACCGACTCGCCCGCGACGACCTTCTTGACGAGGTCGGCGACCTGTGGGCCGAGCAGCGGGTTGCACTCGACGACGAAGTTGAACTTCCCGTCGGCGAGGGCCTGCAGGCCGTCGTGGGTGCCGTCGATCGTCACGATCTTGATGTCCTTGCCGGGCACCAGGCCGGCCGCGGTGATCGCGTCCAGCGCACCGAGGCCCATGTCGTCGTTCTGCGCGAACAGCATCTGGATCTTGTTGCCGTACTTCTGCAGGAAGCCCTCCATGACGGTCTTGCCGTCAGCCCGCGTGAAGTTGCCGGTCTGCGAGGCGAGCGTCGTGATGGACGCGCCCGCCGCGCCGGCAGCGAAGCCGGTGGTGCGGTCGAGGGCAGGTGCCGAGCCGGTGGTGCCCTCGAGCACGACCATGTTCGTCGGGCTCGTCGCCGTCTGCTTGGCCCACTCGCCCGCGGTCTGGCCCTCCTTCTTGAAGTCGTCGCCGACCCAGGCGGCGTAGAGGCTGGGGTCCGACACGTTGATGGTGCGGTCCTCGAGGATCACCGGGATCTTGGCGGCCTTGGCCTCCTTGAGGACGTCGTCCCAGCCGTCCACGGTGATCGGCGCGATGACGATCGCGTCGACGCCCTGGTTGATGAAGCTGCGGACGGCCGCGATCTGGGCCTCCTGCTTGTTGTCCGCGGCGTTGAAGATGAGCTTGAAGCCGTTGGCCTCGGAGAACGCGTCCTTCATCGACTGCGTGTTCGCGGCGCGCCAGCCCGACTCCGAACCGGTCTGGGCGAACCCGACGGTGATCACCTTCCCGCCGGCGCCTCCGCCTGCGGCGCCGGTGCCGGACGTGCCGGACGCGGTGCCGGAGCATCCCGTCGTCGCGAACGCGAGGGCCCCGACCAGCGCGAGCCCAGCGAGCAGCCTCTTCCTCATTCTCAAAACCTCCTTGTTTTGAGCCCGGACACCGCCCGGACTGAGCCGGAACCCTGCTGAGCCAGGTCCGTGCGGCGATGTTAACCTTCACATCGCGTCCTGGGGAAGATTGTGAGCGATCACATTTCTGTAACACGGGCTCTCTCGGCGGAGATGCTCGCACCCTCGGGACAGAGGGTCGGGCACCGTTGTGATCGATCACAAACGGTCGAACGCCCGCTCCAGGGCCCTGCCTGCAGCTTTGCAGCACCTGACCGCCTGCGTGCCCCCCCCCCCGCTTGAGCCCTCCCCGCACCACCTGCGCACGCGCAACGTCGCGACCGCAGTCGTCGGACGGACGGTGCCGCGGCACCGCGTGCCGGTGGGACTCCGGGCTACGATCGAGGCCTGCACGTGGCCCGGAACGACCTGGCGCCAAGCAGCCGCGTCGGACCACCCGGCATCATCAGGCTCGACGGAGGCCCGGCATGCAGATCCTGGTCCACACCGACAACAACATCAGCGGGCCGGCCGCGATGACCGACCACGTCGAGAGCGAGGTCGCTGCCGCCCTGGCCCGCTTCAGCGACCGCGTCACGCGGGTCGAGGTCCACCTCAGCGACCAGAGCGCCGGACGAGCGACCGAGGCCGACATCCGCTGCACGCTCGAGGCACGACCGGAGGGCGGCAGCCCGGTCACCGTGACCGACGACGCAGGCAGCGTGGACGCGGCGCTCGCCGGGGCCCTCCATCGGCTGGATCACCTGCTGGCCAGCCGAGAAGGTCGGCAGCAGGACCAGGACGGCCGCGCCTCGATCCGCGGCCACGCCGACCGCTGAGCCCACGACGCGTCCGTCACGTGCGGACGGTCGGCGCCTGGCTCAGCGACGTGGGCGCCGGTCTGCCATCATCCCCGCCAAGCCCGGCTGTGCACCGGGCGCCGGCGACGACGTGCCGCGCCGCGCCAGCAACGCCACCATCGCCACGATGGCGACCGCGAACACCAGGCTCATGAGCCCGTCGCCGATGCCCAGGCCGCCCACGCTCGTCGGCTTGCCCGTCCAGTCCGCCACCGAGGCACCCAGCGGCCGGGTCAGCACGTAGGCGGTCCAGAAGCTCGCCACCGGGCCCCAGTGCCACCACCGGTAGCCGGCCGCGGGCACGAGGATCGCGAGCGCGAAGAGGATCACGGACCCGCCGTAGCCGAGGTGCCCCGTGATCGCCGAGAGGTCGCCGACGGCGGTGCCGGTGGCGAACGTCGCGCCGACGGCCGCCCAGTAGAAGAGCTCGCGCCGCCAGGTGGTCACGCCGTGCACCGAGAGCGTGCCCTCCACGCGCCGCCAGGCCCCGAAGACGAGCGTCAGCACGAGCGCGTAGCCGATGCTCGAGTAGAGGTACGGCACGTGCAGCACCACGTGCACCACGTCCGCCGCCATGGTGCCGAAGATGCCGACCATGACCACGGCGAACCAGTAGGCCCATGGCCGGTAGCGGCCCTGCCGTAGCTGGACGGCGAGCGCGACGACGAAGACGACGAACGTGCCGAGCACCGCGAGCACCGGGTCGACGGCCTGCACCAGGTAGTCGGACGTCGACTCGCCGAGGGCCGTCGACAGCCCCTTGACGATCCAGAAGGTGGCGCTCACCGCCGCGACCCGGACGGCGGTCGACGACGTGGCGGGCATCAGGCGCAGGCTCGACGGCACCCGCGCATGGTCCGGCGTCAGGCTGGACGGGGCCTGTGAGGGGCTCGGCCGGGCCGGGCCGCCGGAGGCCGGCGCTGCGTCGTGGGCGAAAGAGGGTGTGCTTTGTCAGTGGGGGAACCTAGCCTGCTGGGTACTCGTTCAGGCTCCGGCCTCGCGCCGGTCGAGCCGTCCACCCACAACACCACACCCAGCCCACCCGGGAGACCTTCGTGCTGCGACGACTGCTCTGGCGCTACCTGCGCCCCTACCGATGGCTGCTGGTCGGGGTGATCGCGTTCCAGTTCGCCTCGGCCATGGCGATGCTCTACCTGCCCAGCCTCAACGCCGACATCATCGACAAGGGCGTGTCCCGCGGCGACACCGGCTACATCTGGCGCACCGGCGGCCTCATGCTGGCCGTCTCGCTCGGCCAGATCGTCGCCGCGATCATCGCGACCTACCTCGCGGCACGGTCGTCGATGCAGGCCGGGCGCGACATCCGCGACGACGTCTACGACCGGGTCAGCGGCTTCTCCGAGCGGGAGGTCTCCCAGTTCGGCGCCGGCTCGCTCATCACGCGCAACACCAACGACGTCCAGCAGGTGCAGATGCTGGCGATGATGGGCTCGACCATGCTGGTCAGCGCCCCGTTGCTGGCCATCGGCGGCATCATCATGGCGCTGCGGCAGGACGTGAACCTGTCCTGGCTCATCGGCGTCTCCGTGCCGGCGCTGCTCATCATCGCCGGCCTGATCATCAGCCGCATGGTGCCGCTGTTCCGGTCCTACCAGCTCAAGCTGGACGCGGTGAACCGCGTCATGCGCGAGCAGCTCACCGGCGTCCGGGTCGTCCGGGCGTTCGTCCGCGAGGCCATCGAGGCGGAGCGCTTCCGCGTCGCCAACACGGACATCATGGTCGTCGGGCGCAAGGTGGGATCGCTCTTCGTGGCGCTCTTCCCGCTCGTCATGCTCGTGCTCAACGTCACGATCATCGGCGTCATCTGGTATGGCGGCATCGAGATCGACAAGGGCGGCGTGCAGATCGGCACGCTGCTCGCCTTCATGCAGTACGTGGGCCAGATCCTCTTCGGCGTGCTCATGGCCTCCTTCATGACCGTGATGATCCCGAGGGCGGCCGTCTCCGCGGAGCGCATCTCCGAGGTGCTGGCCAGCACGTCCACGCTCGTCGAGGCGGCGCACCCCGTGACCGAGCAGCCTCGCCCGGGCGAGATCGTCTTCGACGGCGTGACGTTCGCCTACCCGGAGGCCGAGCACCCGGTGCTGGACGGCATCAGCTTCGCGGTCGAGCCAGGGCAGACCATCGCACTCATCGGCTCCACCGGCGCCGGCAAGACGACGCTCGTGTCGCTCATCCCGCGACTGTTCGACACCACCGGCGGCACGGTCCGGGTGGGCGGGGTCGACGTGCGCGAGCTGGCGATGGAGACGCTGTGGTCGGGCATCGGCCTGGTGCCGCAGCGCCCGTTCCTCTTCGCGGGCACCGTGGCCTCGAACCTGCGGCTGGGGCGCGAGGACGCCGACGACGGCGAGCTCTGGGAGGCGCTGGCGATCGCGCAGGCCTCCGACTTCGTGTCGCAGATGGAGGGCGGGCTGGACGCCCGCATCGCGCAGGGCGGTACCAACGTCTCCGGCGGGCAGCGGCAGCGGCTGGCCATCGCGCGAGCGGTGCTGCGCCGGCCGCCGGTGCTGATCTTCGACGACTCCTTCTCGGCCCTTGACCTGGCGACCGACGCGCGGCTGCGGCACGCCCTGTGGCGCGAGCTGCCGGAGGTGACCAAGGTCGTCGTCGCGCAGCGCGTCTCGACCGTCACCGACGCCGACGCGATCCTCGTCCTGGAGGACGGCCGCATCGCCGGCCTCGGCACGCACGCCGAGCTGCTGGCGACCAACCAGACCTACCGCGAGATCGCGGAGTCCCAGCTCTCGGTGGAGGCCGGCTCATGAGCGACGAGACGCTGACCGAGGACGAGAAGCTCGAGGCCGAGCTCGGGGAGCAGGCGCGCATCGCGTCGGACACCTGGGGGAGCGTCGCGCCCGGCAAGGCCGACAACTTCAAGGAGTCCTTCGGCCGCATGCTCGGGCTGCTCAGCCCGTACAAGCTGGCCCTCGTCGTGGTGACGATCATGGGCACCGCCGGTGTGGTGCTCACCGTGATCGCGCCCAAGGTGCTGGGCAAGGCGACCGACGTGGTCTTCGCCGGGTTCGTGTCACGCCTGCCGGTATGGCAGGGCGTCACCTCGCAGGCCCAGGCCGTCGCCGGGCTGCGCGCGGCCGGTCAGAACCAGATGGCCGACCTCGTGGCCGCGCTCGACCACTTCGTCCCGGGCGCGGGCATCGACTTCAACCGGCTCGGCCGGCTGCTGATGATCGTCCTGGCCCTGTACGTCGCGGGCGCGGTCCTCACGTGGGCGCAGGGCTTCATCATCAACATCGTCATGGTCAAGGCCATGTGGCGGCTGCGCGAGCAGGTCGAGGCCAAGATCAACCGGCTGCCGCTGGCGTACTTCGACCGCGTGCAGCGCGGCGAGCTCATCTCCCGCGTGACCAACGACATCGACAACATCACCCAGACCATGCAGCAGTCGCTGTCAGGGGCGCTCACCGCGATCCTCACGGTGCTCGGCGTGCTGGTGATGATGTTCTCGATCTCCTGGAAGCTCGCGCTCGTGGCGCTCGTCTCGCTGCCGCTCATGGGCGTGATCTTCGGGATCATCGGCCCCAAGTCGCAGAAGGCGTTCGGCATCCAGTGGCGCAAGGTGGGGCGCCTCAACGCGCGCGTCGAGGAGTCCTTCTCCGGGCACGCGCTCGTCAAGGTGTTCGGGCGGCGGCGCGAGTTCCACTCCCGGTTCCGCGCCGACAACGAGGACCTGTACCAGGCGTCGTTCCGGGCGCAGTTCCTGTCGGGGATCATCTGGCCGGGCATGTCCTTCGTCGGCAACCTCACGTACGTGGGCATCGCCGTGCTCGGCGGGCTCATGGTGGCCAACGGGACCATGCGCCTGGGCAGCGTGCAGGCCTTCATCCAGTACGCGCAGATGTTCTCCCAGCCGCTGTCCCAGCTGGGCGGCATGGCCGCCGTGGTGCAGTCCGGCACGGCGTCCGCCGAGCGGGTGTTCCAGCTGCTCGACGAGGACGAGCAGAGCCCGGACCCCGTGGACGCGCCCGCCCCCGTCGAGGGCGACGGCACCATCGAGTTCGAGCACGTCGCGTTCTCGTACAGCCCGGACAAGCCGCTCATCAGCGACCTGTCGTTCACGGTGCGCCCCGGCGAGACCGTCGCGATCGTCGGACCCACGGGTGCCGGCAAGACGACCCTCGTCAACCTCCTCATGCGGTTCTACGAGCTCGACGGCGGCCGGATCCTCGTCGACGGTCAGGACATCGCCACGCTGAGCAGGCACGACGCCCGGGCCCGTACCGGCATGGTGCTCCAGGACACGTGGCTGTTCGCCGGCACCATCCGGGAGAACATCCGCTACGGGCGCCAGTCCGCCACGGACGAGGAGGTGCTCGACGCCGCGCGCGCCACGTACGTCGACCGGTTCGTGCACTCGCTGCCCCACGGCTACGACACCGTGCTCGAGGAGGACGCCGCAAACCTGTCGGCGGGCGAGCGGCAGCTCGTCACCATCGCGCGGGCGTTCGTGGCGCAGCCCTCTGTGCTCATCCTCGACGAGGCCACCTCGTCGGTGGACACCCGCACCGAGCGCCTGCTCCAGCACGCCATGGCGTCGCTCCGACGAGGTCGTACGTCGTTCGTCATCGCGCACCGGCTCTCCACCATCCGCGACGCGGATCTCATCCTCGTCATGGAGCACGGCGCGATCGTCGAGCAGGGCACGCACGAGGGGCTCATCGCGGCCCGCGGCGCGTACCACCGGCTCTACCAGTCCCAGTTCGCCGGGGCCCTGGTGGACGAGGAGGTCTGAGGCTGGCCGAGGCGGTGCGGCGGCCCGGCGCGTCCGGACCGCCGCACCGCCTCACGCGTCGAGCAGGGCGAGCACCGGCGCCAGCGCCTGGATGGACTCGGCGGTGATCGGGTCCAGCACGAGCTGGACCTCGGTGATGCCGGCGTCCGCATAGGCGCGCAGCCCCGCGGCGATCTGCTCCGCCGCGCCCGCGAGCGGCGGGACCTGCTGGGACGGATCGGTGTCCCCCATCGTCCGTCCCGTGCCCCCCGGAAGCTGCACCAGCACCGCCACCGTGCGCGCGATCTCGTCGGGCGCGCGCCCCGCGGTCGCGAGCGCCGCGTCCAGCGACGCCCCCGCCGCCACCGCACCCGCCGGCGAGTTCCTCGTGTCCGCGTACCAGGCGTTCCACGCGTCGACGTACGGCACGGTGGCCGCGAGCATGCGCGGCCCGATGGACCCGATCATGAGCGGCGGACCGCCCGGCGTCGGGCCGCGGGGCACCAGCTCCGCCTCGCGCGCCGTGTAGTACTGCCCCGCGAGATCCACCGACCCGTCGCGCAGCAGCGAGCGGACGATGGTGAACGCCTCCTCGAACCGCGCGATGCGGTGGTCGAACCGCAGGCCGAGCGCGGCGAACTCGACCGGGTTCCACCCCGCGCCGAGGGCGAGCACGAACCGTCCGCCGCTCACCTCGTCGAGCGTCGAGGCCTGCTTGGCCAGGAGGAACGGGCTACGGAACGCCGTCGCGGCGACGAGCGGCCCGAGCGTCACGCGCGACGTGGCGCCGGCGAGCGCGGCCAGCAGCGTCCACGCCTCCCAGGGCCCGCGCGACGAGCCGTCGGCGAACCGGTACAGCAGGTGGTCGCCCACCCACAGGGAGTCGAGGCCCACGTCCTCGGCCCGGCGGGCGATGTCGAGCAGCTCGCCCCAGCGGACCTCGCGCTCCACCTCGGGCAGCTGCACGCCGACGCGCAGCGGACGACGAGGGTTCGCGGTGGATCGGCGGGGGTAGCGGGACTCGTCGGCCATCCCCCGAACGTACTGGGTGGGGCCGGGCGCTCCCGCTGGAGCCGATCGGGCCGGCGGTGCGAGCGGGTTGGCGGAGCTGGGCCTGCCGATCGGGCCGGGCCGCCGGCGGGCAGGGCCCGCTGATCGGGCCGGGCCCGGCGGTGGGGCCCTTCGACCCTGGGCGCCCGGGCGCCCCGGGGCCAGCCTCGACGGCATGCAGATCCCCGCGAGCCACGCCGACCTGCTCGACCGTCCGCTTCCCGCGGCCCTGACGACCCACTTCGGGAGCGGGCGGCTGCAGTCGTCCGTGGTCTGGTTCTGGCGGGACGCCGACGCCGTCTGCCTGTCGACCATGGCCGAGTTCGTCAAGGCGCGGAACCTCCGGGAGCGCTCGCGGGCAACGCTCGTCGTGTGGGACGACGACGGGCGCTGGCTCGAGCTGAGGTGTGCCGCGGCCGAGCTGCCACAGACGCGGGCCGAGGCGCTCGCCGCCTGCGACGACGTCGCCTTCCGCTACTGCGGCGTGCGGCCGTACTTCGGCGGCGTCGTCCCCGCGCGGTGGGCCGAGAAGGAGCACCCGGTGACGTTCCGGTTCACGCCTGACGCGGTCACCGCCGGGAGGCGGACGCCCGGCGACCGGCACGTGCCGCCCCCGCCCGCGCCGCGCGACACGGCCGAGACGACCGAGCCGGCAGGGGTCGGCGCCGAGCTTCACCCCACCGAGGGGTCCGCGGCCGTACCCGGGCCGGCCGCGCCCGGGTGGGCCGCACCCGCCGCGCCGATCGTCCCGCCCAGCCACCGTGGCCTGTTCGTCGACTCGGCGGTGTCGCTGCTCGCGACCCGCGACGAGGGCAGCCACGCCCGCGTGCAGCCGGTGCCCTGCGAGCTGGTCGGGCAGCGGCCCGCCGTGCGGCCCACGCGTGAGCAGGTGGACGACCTGGGACGCGACCCGCGACCAACGCTGCACGTGGTGGACCCTACCGACTCCGGTCGCTGGATCGAGGTGCGGGCCGATGCTGTGCCCGGCGCCGACGGCTGGTGGACCCTCGTGCCGCGTCACGTGGTGGTGGACGCGGTCCACCCCTGATCGACGGGCCGCGCACCCGGGCAGACGTGTCGGTGGTCGCCCGTAGCGTGGACCCCGGTCGCGGCCCGCGGGGGGCCGCGAGGCGACACGGGAGCATCGCCATGGACGTGCGCGTGCAAGAGGTGGTCTTCGACTGCGCCGATCCGGCGGGTCTGGCCGAGTTCTGGGCCCGGGTGCTCGACGCCCGGTGGGGCTTGGTCGACCCGCAGTGGGCTGTGGTGGACGCGAGCCCGGTGATGCTGGGCTTCCAGAAGGTGCCCGAGCCCAAGCAGTCCCCCAAGAACCGGCTCCACCTGGACGTGCAGGTGGGCGACGCCGTCGCCGCGGCCGAGCGCGCCGAGGCGCTCGGGGCGCGCCGGACGGGCTTCGCCCGGCTCGGGGAGGACGGCAACGGCTTCGTGGTGCTGCAGGACCCCGAGGGGAACGAGTTCTGCTTCGTCGTCGACCGGGACGGCGGCTGGGAGCAGGAGATCCGCAGGGCCATCGACGCCGGGCAGCCGGTCGCCTGATCGATGGCGGCGCCCGCCCGGGCTGCCGGCCGTCCGCCGGCCCGACCCGCCGGCGGTCCGCCCGTCGTCGCGCGAGGACACGGCGCCGGCCGGGACGTTCGACCCGGTGCGCCGCGAGGAGGAAGGTGGTCCACTTCGGGCATGGCCCGCCTGCCCCGCCCGTCGGACCTGCTGCCTCGCCCGAACGAGCTCCTGCCCCCGCCACCGCCCCGCCCACCACGCCGCACCGTGGTGGCGGCCGTCGCGTTTGCCGCCGGCGCGAGCCTGCCCCTGCTGCGCACGTGGATGCTGACGTTCGGCTCCACCGAGGACGAGCTGGACGCAGTCCTGCCCGGCGATGCCCTGCTGCCGAAGGCCGACCTCGTGGCCACCCGCACCGTCGGGATCGCCGCGCCGCCGGCAGCGGTGTGGCCGTGGATCGCCCAGCTGGGCCAGGGCCGCGGCGGCTTCTACTCCTACGACGAGCTGGAGAACCTCGTCGGCTGCGACATCCACTCCGCCGACCGCATCGTGCCGGAGCTCCAGGACGTCGCGGTCGGTGACCGGATCCACCTCGCACCGCCGGTGGCACTCACCGCGGCCGTCGTCGAGCCAGGCCGGGTACTCGTGCTGCGCGGCGCGGCGTCGCCGGGCCAGGCGCCGCCGCCGTACGACTTCACGTGGGCGTTCGTGCTGCGCCCCGGCCGGGACGGTGGCACACGCCTCGTGGTCCGCGAGCGCTACGCGTACACGGCCGGCTGGGCCCGGGTGCTGGTGGAGCCGGTCAGCGTCGTCAGCTGGGTGATGAGCCAGAAGATGCTGCGCGGCATCCGCGACCGGGCGCAGGCGGCATACCGGTGGTCACCGCCGCCGGAGGGCTGAGGACCGGACGGGGGCGGCGCCCGCGAGGCCGCCCGTCGGCGCGCAGCCCGGTGCGGGCCGGCGCGGGCCACGTCACCACCGCCGCAGGGCGGCGTCCAGCGCGCGGTGCGCGGCGTCGTCGGCCAGGCCCAGCTGGCGCACGACGAGCGCGAGCGCATCGGCCGCGTCGGCCAGGTCCGAGCGGCGCGGTCCCGACCGCCCCGCCGCCGGCTGGACCACCGTGCCGTGCCGCCCGGCCGTGCGCACCAGACCGTCCCGCGCGAGCTGCTCGTAGACCTTGTTGACGGTGCCCCGCGCGATGCCGAGGTCGGTGGCGAGGTGCCGGATCGGCGGCAGCGTCGCGCCGGTCGCCAGCTGGCCGGAGACGATGAGCCGCTCGATCTGGGCCCGCAGCTGCTCGAACACCGGGACGGGCGAGGCCGCGTCGACGTGGACGATCACGTGGGCTGCCGCCACGAGGACGGCGGCCGTGGCGCCGCCCGGTGGGTGTAGACCCACGCCAGCACGAACCCCGCGAGCCAGGCGAGCCACCGCAGCACCGCCGGCAGGCCGCCGGGCACGGGCAGGGCCGCCACCACGCCCGTGAGAACCAGCACCGCTGCGGCGAGCTGCAGGTTGGCCACGCTGCGGCCGGCGAACTCCCGGATCCGCGCGTCGAGCGCGTGCGCCCGGAACGACAGCACCGGACGCCGGCGGCCGACGATCCGCGCGCGCGTCGCCTCGGCCAGGCCCGTGACCAGCACGCCGCCCGCGACGAGCAGGAGGGTGGCCGTGTCGTGGACCCAGAGGCTCACCGCCGTCGCACCGAGTGCCGCCACGAGGAGCAGCCCGCGCGCCGTCCACACGACGCCCGGCAACGGCGCCGGGTCGCGTGGCTCGAGGGAGGCGACGGCGGCGGCGCCGGCACGCGGGCCGAGGCGGTAGGACTCGGCGACGAGCGTCCCGACGAGCACGCCCGCGATGCCGCCGAACAGCAGCGCGGCGAAGCTGACCGATCCCTGGTACCGGACGGCCGCGATCGCCGTGGCCACCACCCCGACGAATCCGCCGACCAGCCGGTGCCACCGGTGGCGGGCGAGGTACCGGCGCACCACCTCCGCCTCGTCGTCGGGCACGACGCCCGAGCCGGCGAGCCAGGCGATGTCCCTCGGCCGGGGCCTGGTGGCGTCGGCGCGCATGGCAAGAGCGACGAGCACGAGCGCCACGAGGACGGCTGCCACGCCGCTGAACAGCATCGCCCGCCTCCCCTCCCGTTTGGCTCATTGGCATAGTACGTTGTGCCAATGAGCCAGGCAACGACGGATCCGACGCTGGAGGCGCTGGCACCCCGCGGGTCCGCGTGGCACGGCGTCGCCCTCGCGGTCGTCGCCGTGCTCGTCCTCGTCGCGGCATGGGTGGTCCCGGCGTGGGCGCGGCCGACGATCGGCGGCGACGGCTCGGCGATGGGTGCCGAGTTCCCGTCCGAACGGCGCGAGCTCGTCCTGACGAACCTCGCCCCTCACGCGTGGGGCGGCGTCACCGTGAGCGGTGTCGACGACGTCGCGGGCGCCCACGTCGTCGGCGCGTGGGCGGTCGAGGGCAACCGGGGTTCCAACGCACCCGCGGGCACCCGTACCTCGGACGGCGACCTCGCACGCCTCGGGGTGACCGACGCGGACCGCCTGCCCCGAACGCTGGCGTCCGGCCAACCCGCCACGCTCGTCGTGCTCTGGCAGATCGAGAGCTGTCAGACGGCGGCCAGAGTCGCGGACAGCGTCCCGGTGCACGTGCGGGGACTGCTCGGGGTGGCCCGCGTGGAGACGGTCCCGGCCGCGCCGATGCTCGGGGGCGTCACCTGGAGCGACGGGACGCCATGCCGGCCCTGACCGCCCCGCTGCCACCTGCGACCCTGGTCGGCCCGGGCATCATCCCGTCGTCGGAGGCAGCAGCCCGAAGGCTCCCCCTAGACTCGCCTCCGTGATCTTCAAGGCTGTGGGGGACGGCCGGCCCTATCCGGACCACGGGCTGACGACGGCCAAGCAGTGGGCCGACGTGCCGCCGCGGCAGGTGCGGCTGGACGAGCTGGTGACCACGAAGCGGACCCTGGACCTCGACGCGCTGCTCGCCGACGACTCGACGTTCTACGGCGACCTCTTCGCGCACGTGGTGCAGTATCGGGGCGTGCTCTACCTCGAGGACGGCCTCCACCGCGCAGTGCGCGCCGCCCTCCAGCAGCGTCCGACGCTCCATGCCAGGGTCCTGGTGATCGAGTGAGCGAAGCGGAGCGCGCCCGCAAGCTGCGCCGGCGCCACATGCACGAGCGCCAGGCCGTCATCTTCGGTGTTCTCCTGTCCTTCCTCGCGCTCTCCTTCGTCACCGCCGCCGCGATCTACACCGGCAACCTCAACATCCCGCTGTTCAGCCGGGCCTTCACGGCCAAGCCGACCCCGACGGTCACGCACGACCCGCAGCCGTGCCCCCCGACCGGCGCCCTGCCGGTCCCGGCCGGCGACATCACCGTCAACGTCTACAACGGCACCAACGCCACCGGCCTGGCGAAGTCGACGGGCGACGCGCTCACGCAGCTCGGCTTCAAGGTGAAGAGCGAGGCGAACGCGATCGCCTCGTACACGGGCACCGCGCGCATCTCCTTCGGCGTGCAGGGGATCGCGCAGGCGTACACGCTCGCGGCGCACGTCGACAACGCCGAGCTGCAGCTCGACACCCGCCAGGATACGACCGTCGACATCACGCTCGGCGACAAGTTCCTCGCGCTCAAGGCGACCGACAAGGTCCAGCTCGACCCGAAGACCCCGTTCGCGCCGCCGCCCGGCTGCGTCCCGTACGACCAGCTGGTGACGTCCCCGCCCGCGAGCCCCGGGCCCACGCCCACCTCCTGACCCCGGCCGGCGGCCGACGCGACCTCACGACGAGCGACGCAGCGCGGCGTTGCGAGGTGCTCGAACGACAGCGGCCGGCCGCTCCCCGCAGGGACCGACCGGCCGCTCGCCGTGTCGCAGGCGTCAGTGGTGCACGACCGCCGGCTCCTCGCCGCCCGGCACCGAGGCCGGCGTCGCGGGCTCCTGCCCGGTGCCGCGCCACGCGGCGATGACCCGCATCACGTGGTAGATGACGATCGCGGCGGCGGTGCCGAGCGCGATACCCGTGAACGAGAGGTTGCCCGAGGTCCACGTGTAGTCCGCGATGCCGACGACCAGCGGGATCGCGGCAGTGGTGAGGTTGACCGGGTTGGAGAAGTCGACCTTGTTCTGCAGCCAGATCCGGGCGCCGAGCAGGCCGATCATGCCGTAGAGCATGGTCGCCGCACCGCCGAGCACCCCGGCCGGGACCGTGGCGACCGCCGCGCCGAACTTCGGGCACATGGACAGCACCAGCGCACCGGCGCCCGCGACCCAGTAGGCGGCCGTCGAGTAGACGCGGGTCGCGGCCATGACACCGATGTTCTCCGCGTACGTCGTGGTGCCGGACCCGCCGCCGAGGCCGGCGAGCGTGGTGGCCAGGCCGTCGGAGAACAGGGCGCGCCCCATGACGGGGTTGAGGTCGTGCCCGGTCATGGCGGACACGGACTTCACGTGCCCGATGTTCTCGGCGATGAGGACGATGACGACGGGGAGGAAGACGGCCCAGACGGAGGGCTTGATGGACGGGGCGACGAAGTCGGGCAGCCCCACCCAGGCGGCCTTGGAGATGGCCGAGTAGTCCACCTCGCCCTGGATCGCGGCGACGACGTAGCCGACGACGACGCCGAGGAGGATCGACAGGCGTCCGAGGATCCCCCGGAACAGCACGGTGATGAGGATGATCGAGCCCAGCGTGACGACGGCGGTGACGGGCGCGGTCTTGAAGTTGTTCCAGGCCGAGGGTGCGAGGTTCAGGCCGATGAGCGCGACGATCGTGCCGGTGACGACGGGCGGCATGACGACGTCGATCCAGTGCGCGCCCGCGAAGTGCACCACGACGCCGACGACCATGAGGAGCACGCCGGTGACGAGGATGCCGCCGACGGCCGCGGACTGCCCGCCCTGCTGCACCGCGACGCCGATCGGCGCGATGAACGCGAACGACGAGCCCAGGTAGCTCGGCAGCCGGTTCCCGGTGATGAGGAGGAACCCGAGGGTGCCGATCGCCGAGAAGAAGAGCGTGGTCGACGGCGAGAAGTGCGTGATGAGCGGCACCAGGAACGTCGCCCCGAACATGGCGACGATGTGCTGCAGGCCGATGCCGATGGTGCGCGGCCACGTGAGGCGCTCGTCGGGCGCCACCACGTCGCCGGGAGGCACCGAGCGCCCCGTCCCGTGAAGCGTCCAGCCCCATCTGAACCCCGCCATGAGTCCTCCTCGCGCCCGTCTTCACAATCCCCGCACCGGGGCTGCACGAACCTTACTGATCCTGTGTTTCGCGGAGTCGTCTTCGCCCAGGAATCTCTCAACGACCTCCTCTACCCTGGTGAGGTTCTCCATGCCGACGCCTCGGGAGGCTGCCCTGTCACGCGCCCTGCTCCGCAGCCGGAACGCCGCCTGGGCCGCCTTCCTGGCGGTGCACGCGTGGCTGGCGTTCCTCGGCGTCGTCGTCATGCCGAACCAGGCGTTCTGGGACCTGCAGCTGTACCGGTACTGGATGTGGCTCGGCGTTCACGTGGGCCAGTGGCCGGGGCTCGAGGCCGCGTGGGTGTACCCCGCGGGCGCAACGATCCCGATGCTCGTCGCCGGCGCCGGCGGCCTGGGCTACGGCAGCGGGTACGCGATCGTCTGGTCGCTCATGATCACGGCGCTCGACGCGGCCGCGCTGGCGGTGCTCCTGCGGCGCCGCAACGGGCTGGCGGCCGCCTGGTGGTGGAGCGCGTTCCTGCTGCTGCTGGGCCCGGTTGCCATGGGCCGGCTGGACGCCGTGGTCGCGCCGCTCGTCGTCGTCGGGCTGCTGTGGGGCCTGGACCGGCCGGCTGTTGCCTCGCTGCTGCTGACGTTCGGCGCGTGGATCAAGGTGGCGCCCGGCGTGCTGCTCGCGCCGCTCGTCCTCGTCGTGCGACGCCCGTGGCGTGACGTGGTGGTGCCCGCCGCCGCGTTCTCGGCGGTCGTCGTCGGCACCGTGGTGGGGCTCGGCGGCAAGGACAACGTCTTCTCGTTCCTCTTCGAGCAGGGCTCGCGCGGGCTGCAGATCGAGTCGGTCGGCGCCTCGCCCTGGCTGCTGGTGGGCCTGTTCTCGACGAGCATCACGCGCTGGATGAACCAGGAGATCAACACCTGGGAGGTGGCCGGCCCCGGGACCTCGCAGATGGCCGGGCTGCTGGGCGTGCTGTTCGACCTCGCGCTCGTCGCCGTCGCGGTGCTCCTGTGGCGGCGCCGTCGCGACCTGGGCGACCGCCTGTGGACCGACGCCGAGGAGCGCCACGAGCTGCTGGTCCGCGGCGCGCTCGTGCTGACGCTCGCGATGCTCGTGTTCAACAAGGTGCTGTCGCCGCAGTACATCGGCTGGCTCGCCGGCCCGGTGGTCGTCGCCGTGGCGCTGGGGCTGCCGGGCTGGGACCGCACGCGCAAGACGGTGCTGGCCGTCGCCGGCGCCACGCAGGTCATCTTCCCGTTCCTCTACGGCCAGATCACCTACGGCGGCGCGGGCACCACGGTGCTCCTCGCGGCCCGCAACGTCGCCCTCGTCGTGCTCCTCGCCTGGTCGGTCAAGGCGCTGCTGGGGCAGCGGGACGACGAGGTGGCCCGGGTCGCACGCTCCGGCGCCCGCGTCGCCGCGCACGCCACGTCCTGACCGCGCGTCCGTTCGGGTGACGGCCGGGCACCGGCCCGCGAAACCGGCCCCGCGGCCCGCTCCGCACCGCTAGGTTTCCCGCGATCGGCGGGCATCGTCGCGCCGCCGGCGATCGAGGGGGCCCCATGCGCTTCAACCCGCCCACGTCCTGGCCCGATGTCCCCGCCGGCTGGCAGCCGCCGGCCGGCTGGATGCCCGACCCGGCCTGGCCGCCCGCTCCCGCGGCCTGGCCCTTCTGGCTCTCCGACGACGGCCAGCCGCTCCCCATGACGTTCGCGCCGGACATCCCCGCGTGGGACCCGCGCGCGGTGGCCCCCGCGGGCACCGCCCCGATCGGTGCGTGGCCCGTCGCGGTGCCGCCGGTCGCCGACGACGCCGAGGCGCTCCGGGCGCGGCGTCGTGCCCTCGTCATGTTCGGCGTCGGCGTCGCGGTCTTCCTCGCCGGCGCCGTGTCCGCCATCGTGGCCGCACGCTCGAGCACCGGCGGCTGGATCTGGACCGGCGGCATGATCGTCGGGGCCGGCCTCTTCGTCCGCTCCCTCGTGCAGTACCGGGCGACGAAGGCCGCGGGGCCCGCCAAGGGGCGCTCCGTCGCGGTCGTCGCCGTAGGACTGGTGCTCTGCGTCGGGGCGGGCCTCGGGGCGCTGCTGTCCGTGGTCAACCCCCCGGAGGTCCCGCACGACGCGGGCTCCTGCTGGGCGGCCCTCGACGGCGACAACATCCAGGCGGTGCCGTGCTCGCAGCACCACCAGTACAAGGTGGTGCGCACCGTCGACAACCAGACGCAGTGCCCGCAGGCCTCGGCGTCCTACGTGGAGCTGGACTCCGGGAAGATCGGCTGCCTGGTCGACGACTGAACGAACGGTCCGCCGGACCGCCCGCGCGACCGGCCGACGCCGGGGGGAGCGTGCCATGGACGACGACCTACCGGAGCAGCAACAGACGGCTCCGGACGAGCGGGTCTACACGCCGCTGTGGCTCCTCGCCGGCATCTTCGTCAGTGCCGTGGTCGCGGCGGTGAAGATCGGCACCTGGGTCAACCACTGGCACATCGCGGAGTGCTTCTACGCCAACTCGGTCGACCAGGGCGACCCGCACGGTATGGACTCCGACATCATCGGCCTCCTGAGGTCGGGCAACGGCGCACTCCTCGCGGGCTTCGTCTGGCTCGCGATCGCGCTGGCGGGAGTGGTCGGCGCGGTCGTCGTCCGGCGCCGGCGCGCGCGCTGACCGGTGCGCCGGCCGCTGTCGTGGCGCCGGCGCGCGACATAGCCTCGGTCCGGAAGCACCACGAACCGAGGGAGATCACCACCATGCGCGCCGTCGTCCACCACCGCTTCGGCGACCCTGCCGAGGTCCTCGCCGTCGAGACCGTGCCCACGCCGGAGCCCGGTCCCGGGCAGGTGCGCGTGCGTGTGCTCGCCTCGCCGATCCACAACCACGACCTGTGGACCATCCGGGGCACCTACGGCTACCGGCCCGAGCTGCCGGCGCGGGCCGGCACCGAAGCCGCCGGCGTCGTCGACGCGCTCGGCGAGGGTGTCGAGGGCCTCCAGGTCGGCCAGCGCGTGGCCACCGGCGGCACGTTCGGGGCGTGGGCGGAGTACGTCGTCGCCCCGGCCGCCGGGCTCGTGCCGGTGCCCGACGGGCTGCCCGACGAGGCCGCCGCGCAGGTGGTCGCCATGCCCTTCAGCGCGGTCAGCCTCATCGACTTCCTCGACCTGCACGAGGGCGACTGGCTGGTGCAGAACGCCGCCAACGGCGCCGTCGGGCGGCTCGTCGCGCAGCTCGCCGCCGCGCGCGGCCTGCACGTGCTCGGCCTGGTGCGCCGCCCCGGCGCGGTCGACGAGCTGGCCGCCCAGGGCATCGCGGGCGTCGTCGCGACGGACGCCGCCGGCTGGCGCGAGCGCGCCGGCGAGGTCACTGGCGGGGCTCCGATCGTCGCCGGGGTCGACTCGGTGGGCGGCTCGGCCGCCGGCGACGTCGCCTCCCTGCTGGCGGAGGGCGGCACGCTCGCGGTCTTCGGCGCCATGGCCGCGCCCACGCTGGAGATCGCCTCCGGCGACGTCATCTTCAAGCAGCTCCTCGTCCGAGGCTTCTGGGGCGCGAGGGTGAGCGCCGCGATGGCACCCGCCAAGCGCGCCACGCTCATGGGCGAGGTGTTCCGGGGCCTGTCCGCCGGCACGCTGACCCTGCCGGTCGCCGCGACGTACAGGTTCGACGACGTCGCCGCGGCTGCCGCCGCGAGCCTCGACGCCGGCCGGGTCGGCAAGATCCTCCTGCGGCCCTAGCGACGAGAACCCGCTCGGCCTCCGTGGTCAGCAGGGTGGCACGTCGCCACCCGGCGACGGCGCTCCCGATGGCGACGGGGGCATGAGAACGGCCCGGGCGGTGACCGGTACCGGCTCGTCGTGCGGGGCTCGGACGGCGGCTCGTCCGCACCGCGCCGGCCGTTCCTCATCGAGCCCCTGGTGCCGCCCGTGCGCTCCGGCTGCCGTGGTTCCGGTAGCCCCGCTGCCCGACGGCGGAACCCCCTGGAACCAGATCGAGCTGCCGGGTCAGCTCGCGAGGGTCCCCGCGAACACCTGCCAGGCCAGCAGCGACTTCGCGACCAGGGAGAGCGTGATGTAGGTCCGCTCGCCGACCAGGTAGTCCGCCCAGCGCCCCACGCGCTTGTACTGGAGCCACTGCACCAGGGCGAACACGTTGAAGAACACGAAGAGCGATACGACGATGCCGTACACGAAGCCGGGGGTCTGGGCGCTTCCCCCGTACCCCGGCCGGATCAGGAGCAGCGCGATGAGCAGCCACGGCACCGCTCCGGCGAAGCAGCCGAAGACGAACGGCAGCCACCCACCCTCGCCCGGCACCTCGTACTTCTCCTGCAGCCAGCCGAACAGGATCATGCACGCGTTCACGGCGAAGATCGCGACGAGAGCGACGACGTCGGTCACCGAACAGATCTGCGCGATGAGCCAGATCATCACCGACGACGACAGCGCGTACTCCACCCACCGTGCGAAGTTGCGCTGCTGCGCGAGGTCGGCGCGGTAGCGGGTCCAGCCCGGCCCGCTCACCCACGCGTGGGCCAGGGCACTGAGCACGAAGAACAGCGCGACGCCCCAGGCCACCGGGACGTGCCAGAGCGTCGTCCGCACGATCGCGTCGGTGCCTGGCGGACCCTCGATGTACGAGGCGGTCACCGGGAGCGTGAAGCCGTTGGCGAGCACCACGACGGCGACGGCGGACGCGGCGTGCAGCACGCCGGCGATGACGTTCCACCGGCGCAGGACGCGCAGCCGCTCGACCGGGATCTGGAGCTCCTCGCGGGTCGCCATGATTGCCTCCTGTCGACGCCGACGGCGGCCGTCCTGGTCGGACCGCGGACCGCCCTCGGTCCCTGCTGTGACTCTGGCACGGAACCGCTCGGGCCGAGGGGGACACAACGCGCCGAAGGTGCATCCGTCCTCGGCTCCCACCACGACAGGTGCGGCAGCAGCACGAAACCCCGGCCACGGGCTCTCGTGAGCCCCTGACCGGGGTTTCGTCACTCCCGACCTTCGAGTTCCGTCAGGAACCCTGCGCTGCGCGGTGGCGGTGGGATTCGAACCCACGGTGGACTTTCACCCACACACGCTTTCGAGGCGTGCTCCTTTGGCCGCTCGGACACACCACCTGGCGGGACGAGGGTACCCGAGCGGTGGGCCGCGCACCGAATCCGCTTACCGTGGTGCGGTGGGCACCCTCGACGACCTCGTGGCCGTGCTGTCCGGGCACCGGCTGGCCGTGGTGACGGGCGCCGGCGTCTCGACCGACTCGGGCATCCCCGACTACCGCGGCCCGGACTCACCTCCGCGCACGCCCATGACGTTCCAGCAGTTCGTCGGCGACGAGCGGTTCCGCCGGCACTACTGGGCGCGCAACCAGGTGGGCTGGCGGCACGTCGCCGCACGCCACCCGAACGCCGGGCACCGCGCGCTGGCCGAGCTCGAGCGGCGGGGCCTCGTCGCGGGTGTCATCACGCAGAACGTCGACCTGCTCCACGAGGCGGCCGGGTCGCGGCGCGTCATCGACCTCCACGGGCGGTACGACGAGGTGCGCTGCCTGCGCTGCGGCACCCGGTACCCGCGCGACGAGGTGGCCGACCGCCTCGACGAGCTCAACCCCGGGTTCGTCGAGCGCGTGGGCGACGTGGGCGACGTGGAGATCGCCCCGGACGCGGACGCGGTCGTCGAGCGGACGGCGGACTTCGTGGTCGCCGCCTGCTGGGCACCCGACCCGGACGGCTGCCCCGCGCCGTGCGGCGGGATCCTCAAGCCGGACATCGTCTACTTCGGCGAGACCGTGCCGGCCGCGCGGGTGGCGGCCGCGTACGCGCTGGTCGACGAGGCCGACGCCCTGCTCGTCGCCGGCTCGTCGCTCGCGGTGCAGTCGGGGCTGCGCTTCGTCCGCCACGCCTCGTCGGCCGGCAAACCCGTGGCGATCGTCAACCGGGGCGCCACGCGCGGCGACCGCTACGCCAAGGTGACGCTGCACGCGGGCACGTCCGAGGCGCTCGCCGCCCTGGTGTGGCTGCTGGCCTAGTCCTCGAGCCGGTGCACCTCGAAGAAGTGCTGGAGCAGCTGCGCCGACTCCTCGGCCCGCACGCCGCCCACCACCTCGATCCGCGCCGTCGCCCGCCGGTCGCGCATGACGTCCCACTGCGACCCGGCGGCGCCCGCCTTGGGGTCCCACGCGCCGAACACCACGCGGCGCACGTGCGACAGGAGCGCGGCCCCGGCGCACATGAGGCACGGCTCCAGCGTCACGACGAGCGTGCACTCGTCGAGGTGCCAGCGGCCCAGGTTCTTGGCGGCGTCGCGCAGCGCGACGACCTCGGCGTGCGCGGTGGGGTCGGCCTCGTCCTCCCGCGCGTTGCGACCCCAGCCCACCACGTGCGCGCCCGGCGCGACGACCACGGCGCCGACCGGCACGTCACCCGTCAGCAGGGCACGGCGCGCCTCGTCCAGCGCCACCCCCATCGCCCACGCGTCCACCGGCTGCACCGGCCTGCCGGCCTGACCCATGCCGTCATCATGTCGGATCCCGCCGGCCGGCCGCGGGAGCGCCGCCGCGGCCGGGGACGTCGCGGGGCGCCACTAGGCTGACGGCCATGCGCCTGCACGTCGCGGATCACCCCCTGGTCACCCACAAGCTCACCATCCTGCGCGACGCGAAGACGCCGTCGCCGACCTTCCGCCAGCTCGTCGACGAGCTGGTGACGCTGCTGGCCTACGAGGCCACGCGCGACGTGGCGACGCACCCGGTCGAGATCGAGACCCCGGTCGCCCGGACCACCGGGCGCAAGCTCGCCGACCCGGCGCCGATTGTCATCCCCATCCTGCGCGCGGGCCTCGGCATGCTCGAGGGCATGACGCGACTGCTCCCCACCGCCGAGGTGGGCTTCCTGGGGCTCAAGCGTGACGAGGAGACGCTCGAGGCGATCACCTACGCGAACCGCCTGCCGGAGGACCTCACGGGCCGGCAGGTCTTCATCCTCGACCCGATGCTCGCGACCGGCGGCACGCTCGTGGCCGCCATGGAGTACGTGTTCGAGCGGGGCGCTCGTGACGTCACGGCGGTGTGCCTCATCGCGGCCCCCGAAGGCCTGAAGACGGTCGAGGCGTACGTGGGCGAGCGGGCGGACGTCCAGGTGGTCGTCGCGGCGCTCGACGAGCGGCTCAACGAGAAGGCCTACATCGTGCCCGGCCTGGGCGACGCGGGCGACCGGCTCTACGGCATCGTCTGACACACCCCGGACCGGCCCGCTCCCCGCGGGGGTCCTCAGCCGCCGAGCTGCCAGCAGCCGTAGCCCCACCACGGACCGCCGTTCCACCACCACCAGCGCCACCAGCCGTTCGTGCATCCCGACGTGGCTGTCGGTGTCGGCGTCGGCGTGGGGGTCGCGGTCTCGGTCGGGGTCGGCGTCGGGGTCGGCGTCACCGTCTCGGTGGGCGTCGGGGTGGGCGTCGGGGTCGGCGTAACCGTCTCCGTCGGCGTCGGCGTCGGGGTCGGGGTCGGGGTGACGGTCTCGGTCGGCGTCGGCGTCGGGATCGG
>Ga0187809_10000109_pt1 | contig 56280 bp, 48 predicted proteins | sample NC_wetland_sal_i_8_FD_132415 | JGI IMG/M metagenome (GOLD analysis project Ga0187809, IMG submission 132415) | Wetland sediment microbial communities from Neuse River Estuary, North Carolina, USA - ASW_4 | ecosystem: Environmental > Aquatic > Freshwater > Wetlands > Sediment | place: USA: North... | reverse complement strand
CGAATCGGCAGGCCGCCTCGACCTTCGGGGCCATGCTGCCGTCGCCGAACGCGCCGGTTGCGGCCAGGCGTCGCAGCTCGGCGACGCCGACCCGGTGGAGCGGACGCTCCCGATCGGTGCCGAGGTCGATGGCTACGTGCTCGACGTCGGTGGCGATGATGAGCTGCTCGGCTGCCAGGTCGCCGGCCAGCCGGGCGGCGGCCAGGTCCTTGTCGATCACCGCCTCGACCCCGCGCACCGACCCCGACTCGGAGCGGACGACGGGAATCCCGCCGCCGCCGGCACAGACCACGACGAAGCCGGCGGCCAGCAAGGTGGAGGCGGCGGCGACGTCGAGCAGTTCTCGTGGGGCCGGCGAGGCGACGACCCGGCGCCAGCCGCGTGGGCCCCGGTCCCGCCACTGCTGGCCATGAGCGATCATCACCGCCGCCTCGTCCGCGTTGCGGTGGCGGCCGATCGGCTTGCTGGGGTGGATGAAGCCGTCGTCGTCAGGATCGACCAGGGTCCGCGACACCAGGACCGCGGTCCGGACCAGGGAGCCGCGTCGACCCAACTCGGCGTCGAGTTCGTTGAGCAGCAGCGCGCCGATCGTGGCCTGGGTCTGGGCCACGCACCAGTCCAGCGGCACCGGGGGCACCACGGTTGCCGCGAGCTCGTTCTTGACCAGTAGATTTCCGACCTGCGGTCCGTTGCCATGGGTCAGCACCAGCTGATGCCCGGCCAGGATCAGCTCCACGATCGGGGGTGCGGCCCGGGCCACGGCAGCCTGCTGGTCGGCCGGCCGGGCCGCCCCGTCGGGCGAGGTCATGGCGTTGCCGCCGAGGGCGATCACCACCCGCACCGGAACCTCCCGTCGCCGCTCGGCCCGCCGGCGGCCCGAGTCCGCGCCGAACCCTGAAACCGGCAAGACCGTTCCGGGGCGCCGCGCGGGGCCGAGGCGACCGGGAGGTTCAACCCTGTCAAGCGGCCAGCCCGCCAGCATTGGCGATCTTCGCCCAAGGCGAATCCTCAGCTTGGCAAGTCCGGCCAGAGGGCTTCTGGCCGTCGGCGGAGTGGGACCGCAATGTCGATGATTAGCGCCAGCAGTAGTGCTTCATGGTCACACCTCCTGTAATGTGAATCACTAACGTCGAATTAACAGGAGCAGGCCCTTTCGGGCTTGCGCGCCACTGCCGCGACTTGCTGCCTAGAGGTGCCGGCTCTTGTTAGATTCACAAGAACCCGTCGTGGGATAGAAAGATTGTCAGGATGGCCGTGTGCTCCGCGTATGCTGGCAGCCCGGCGTGCGCCTGAACCGCGTTTCCCCTGTGCGGGCTTGGGCAATCTGGCGGCTTCGGCGCCGCGCCGTGGCCTTCTTACTGATCAGCGAGTTGATTGCCGCGGCCGGGCTGGTCCTCTGCCTCCGACAGGGCCTGACGGTCGATGGCTATTTCTGGCGCGGTGTGCTGCTGCTCGGCACGGCGATCCTCTTCACCGAGGCCAGCACACGGATCGAGCGGCTGAACAAGTACGTCCACGCCGAGGGCGCGTCGAATAACCAGAACTCGGTCTTGTGCTTCGCCGGTGTGACCGTGCTGCCCACCGCGGACGCGGTCGCGCTGGCCGTGCTCGTCTATGCCCACGCGTTTGTCAGCAACCGGCGGTCCGACCCGGTGGCCCCGCACAAGGAGATCTTCACGCTGGCCTCGGTGTTGCTGGCAACGTTCGGCGCCTCGGCGGTGTTGCACGTGCCCGGCGTGCGCCTGAGCTACGTCGGCCCGCTGGACGCCGCGCTCATCCTGCTGGCGATCGTCGTCTACACCGTGCTGAACCTGGCTGTCGTGTTGGCCGGACTGCGGCTGGTCACCGGCGCACCGTTGGTCGAGCTGATGCCGGACCGGCCGACCATCGGCTACGAGAACACCACTCTGTTGTTCGGGGCCTTCACCGGGATCCTGGTGCTGCACGCGCCCTGGCTCTCGCTGCTGGTGCTGTTCATGATTGCCAGCCTGCACCGCGCCTCGTTGGTGACCAACCTGCAGCAACGGGCCCGCACCGACTCCCGGACCGGGCTGCTCAACGCCGGTGGCTGGCAGTTGCTGGCCCGCCAGCATCTGGCCCAATGCGCTGAACAAGTGCGGCCGGCGGCCGTGCTGCTGATCGATCTGGATCACTTCAAGCGGATCAACGACACCCACGGGCACCTGGCCGGTGACGAGGTGCTGCGCGAGGTGGCCGAGATCCTGGTCCGGGAGCTTCGCGGTTACGACGCGGTCGGGCGCTACGGCGGCGAGGAATTCATCGCGCTGCTGCCCGGGGTTTCTGGCCTGGCCGCGGCCGGGATCGGGGAGCGGCTGCGCGAGCGGGTCGGCAGCAACGTCTCCGCGGTCGGCATCAGCGTGACCGCCTCCATCGGTGTCGCGGCCAGCGTGGTCGGCCAGTCCCCGGCGCTGGAGGACATCATCGACGCGGCCGACACCGCCCTCTACGAAGCGAAGGAGACCGGACGCAACCGGGTCTGCCTGGCGCCGCCGGTGAACGGGCGACCGTCGGCGGGCCAACCCGACCGCCGCCAGCTGCAACCGGACTGAGCGGGCCCAGTCAGCGCTCCGGCACGCCCAGCCAACGCCGGATCGCGGCGCCGTGCTGATCCAGGGTCGGCGGTGGCTCGTGCGCCTGCCGACCGCCGGACAGGCCGGGCTCGGGCTCGAACCGCAACGGCGGCCCCGGAAGCTGCAACGGCCCCAGGCTCGGGTGCTCGACCTCGACCACCAGCCCCTGCGATCGGGTCTGATCCCAGGTGTAGACCTCCTCGAGAGAACGAACCTGGCCGGACGGGATGCCCAGCCGATCCAGCCGGGGCATCAGCTCGGCCCGCGAGCACGGCGCGAACGCCGCATCGACCGCGGCGATGACCGCCTCGCGGTCGGCTACCCGCTCGGCATTGCGTTCCCAGTTCGGGTTCGCGATCCCGAACTCGGCGGCCAATGCCTGCCATAGCCGGTCGCTGCCGACCGCGATCTGGACCGGCCCGTCGGCGGCGTGGAACAGGCCGTACGGGCAGATCGCCGGGTGATGTGCACCAGCGGTACCGGGCACCTCACCGGCGATGGTGTAGCGGGTGCCCTGATAGGCGTGCACGCCGATCATCCCGGCCAGCAGGGAAGTCCGGACCACGGTCCCGCGGCCGGTCCGGGCCCGCTCCTGCAGCGCGCACAGCACGCCGAAGGCGCCGTACATCCCGGCGATCACGTCGGCGACCGGAGCGCCGACCTTGGTCGGGTCATCCGGCCGGTTTCCGGTCAAGGACATCAGCCCGCCCTCGCCCTGAGCGATCTGGTCGTAGCCGGCCCGGCCGCCCTCCGGGCCGTCGTGCCCGAAACCGGTGATGGACAGGATGACCAGCCGCGGGTTGAGTTCCAGCATGCTCGCCATGGCGAACCCCAGCCGGTCCAGCACCCCGGTCCGGAAGTTCTCCACCAGCACGTCGGCGCGCTGGATCAGCTCGGTCAGCACCGCGCGCCCGTCGTCGGATTTGAGGTCGAGCGCGATCGATTCCTTGTTCCGGTTACAGGACATGAAGTACGTCGACTCACGCTCGCCGTGCTCCGGGTAGAGGAACGGCGGCCCCCAACCCCGGGTGTCGTCTCCGGTCCCCGGGGCCTCGACCTTGATCACCCGGGCGCCCTGGTCGGCCAGCATCATCGCCGCGTGCGGGCCGGCCAGAGCCCGGGTCAGGTCGACGACCAGCAGCCCGTCGAGCGGGCCGTTGGGCGACGGGGCGGTCATGCCGGTTCCGGTGGCTCGGCGTCGAACCAGCCGTCGATCATGGTCACCGCGGTGCCGGTGATCAGCACCCGATCGGCGGCCAGCCGGACGAACAACCGGCCGCCCCGGGCCGAGAGTTGCTCGGCCTGCAACTCCGGCCGGCCGAGCCGGGCGGCCCAGTACGGGGTCAGCACGGTGTGGGCCGATCCGGTCACCGGATCCTCGGGCACCTGTAAGGCCGGAGCGAAGAAGCGCGACACGAAATCCGGGCCCGACCCGTCGCCGGCCGCGGAGACGATCAAGCCATGGCTCAGCTCTCGCCCGATGGTGGCCAGGTCCGGCTGGAGCGCGCGGACCGCGGCCGCCGAGTCGAGCACCGTCAGCAGGTAGCCGGGCCGGACCTGGGCGCATTCGACCACCGGCCCGCCCAGCGCCGCCGCCAGCCAGTCCGGTTCGGGCACGCCGCTGGCCGGCTGGGCCGGAAAGTCGAGGGTGATCGCGCCCTGGCCGGCGGCGCTGACCACCAGCACGCCGGAGCGGCTGGCGTACCGGATCGGCCCGGATACCCCGTCGGCGAACAGGCAGTGGGTCATGGCCAGGGTGGCGTGCCCGCAGAGATCCACTTCGGCGCCCGGGGTGAACCAGCGCAGCCGGAAGTCGGCATCGGAGCCGGCATAGGGTTCCAGGAAGGCGGTCTCGGACAGGTTGAGTTCGGCCGCGACGGCCCGGTACCAGTCATCGGAGGGCGGCCGGTCCCGGTCGTCCAACCGGATGACCGCCGCCGGATTGCCGCGAAACGGCTGATCGGCGAAGGCATCGACGGTACGCACGCGCACGCTCATGACGCCGAGCCTAGGACGCCGCTCGGCCCAGCCGACCGGAAGTCACCAGCGAAGTCCAGCGGGCTGTGGGCCGGGCCGCCCGAGAGCCGGGCGTAGCCGGGCCCGCGGTCGAAGAACGGGGCGGACTGCGGCCGGGCCGCGCGGGCTCGAGCTCGAGCCCGGCTCGTGGCGTGAGGATCGAGCACGCCGTCGACCAGGACGACGCCGTAGTCGCGCTCGGCGGCCGCGGCCGAAACCTTGCCCCAGCGCACGTCCCGCTGCACCGCGGCCGGATCCCGGTCGAGCGGGTCTCCCCAACCCCCGCCGCCGGTGGTCCGGATCCGGATCACTTCGCCGGCAGCTACGAATTCCGCGTCGGCCAGCGCCGCCACCGTTCGCTCGTTCTCACCGCCCGGGTCGATCGTGACCTCGAACGGGCGCCCGGCCCGCCCGCCGTTCACCCCCCAGCAGGCCAGGATGGAGCGGTCGGCGATCGACATGAAGTGGGCGTCGGCCAGCATCCGGATGTGCTTCTCGTAGCCGAGCCCGCCCCGATACTGCCCGGCCCCGCCCGAGTCCTGAGCCAGCCCCAGTCGCTCGATTCGGAACGGAAACCGGGCCTCGGTGAACTCGGTCGGCAGGTTGCGGGAGTCGGGCACGACGTGGATGGTGTCCTCACCGTCGGCGTAGTAGCGCCCGCCCGAGCCGCCACCCAGCACCTCGCGCATCAGGTAGGGCTGACCGTCGCGGTCGGTGCCGTAGACGCCGGTATAGCGGATGGTCTCCTGATCGGCCGGCATCCGGCCGTCCACCGCCTTGGCCAGCACCCCGGCCAGCACCCCGAGCAGCCTCAGGATGACGAACGTGCGGGCGTTGGTCGGGGCCGGGAAGATCGGGGTGAGCAGGGTGCCCGGCGGCGGGAACCGCAGTTCGAGCAGCGGCACCACGCCCTCGTTGACGTCGAGTTCGGCCATCCGCTGCGGGCTGTCGGCCAGGTTGCGCAGGATCGGAGCCAGCCACTTCTTCAGGAAGTTGCCGTCGGCGTAGTCGGCGCAGTGGTTGATCGGACCCTTGGCCTGCGGGGCGGTGCCGCTGAAATCGAGGATCAGCCTTTCGCCACCGGGCTGATCCGGGCCGGTCCGGGTCAGGGTGATCCGCTGGGTGTGCAGTTTGGGCTCCTCCACGCCATCGTGTTCGGCGTAGTCCTCCCAGCTCCAGGACCCGACCGGGATCTTGCTCAGGATCTCGCGCCGGTAGGTCTCGGTCGTGCGGTCGACCAGCTGGTCGAAACATGCCTCGACCGTGTCCGTCCCGTATCTGGCGAACAGCTCGGCCAACCGGCGTGATCCCATCAAGCAGGCTGCGCACTCAGCATCCAGGTCGGCCGCCAGCGACTCGGGCATCCGGGAGTTGCGGGTCATGATGGTCAGCGCCGCACGATTGGGAACGCCCTGATCCCACAGCCGGATCGGCGGGACCATGAGCCCTTCCTCGAACACGCTGGTGGCATGGCTGGGCATCGAGCCGGGGACCGCTCCCCCGATGTCATCGTGGTGCCCGAACGCCTGCACGAAGGCCACCACGGCCGGGCCGTCGCCGGTGTCGGCGAAGACCGGCACGGTCACACACAGGTCGGGGAGGTGCCCGATGCCGCCTTCGGAGCGGTAGACGTCGTTGTGGAAGAACACGTCCCCCGGCCGCATCGTGTCCAGCGGGAAGTCCCGGGCCACCGGATGGACCAGAGCCGAGTAGCTGCGACCGGTCAGCTTGCGCAACAACCGGTCGTGAATGCCGGCCCGGAAGTCGTGGGCGTCCCGGATCATCGGCGAGCGGGAAGTCCGGGCGATAGCCGTTTCCACCTCGCGCTCGACCGCCGCCAGGCTGCCTCGCACGATCTCGAGCACGATCGGGTCCACCTCGGCCCCGCGGTCGGCGGTCAGCGCAGTCATACGATTCCGTCCTTGGTGACGAGCAGGTTGCCGAAGCGGTCCATGGCGGCGGTGAAGCCGGGATGGATCGGCACGGTCGAACCGAACTCCTCGATCACCGCCGGCCCGCTGACCGTGTCCTGCGGGCTGAGTTTCGTCCGGTCGTACAGGGTTGTTTCGACGTAGTCCTGCCCGTCGAAGCACACCGATCGGACGCCGCTGCGGGCGTCTCGGGCCTGGTGGCGGTACTCGGTCAGCTCCGGGCGCCGGATCGGACCGATGCCACTGACGCGCAGGTTGACCCACTCGACCGCCTGGCTCGGATCGGCGGCGAAGTCGTAGCCGTACAGCTCGTGATGGGCCTGATGGAACGCGGCGGCCACGGTGTCGAGATCCCGCCGGTTGAGCTCACCGTCCGGCACCGGCACCCGGACCTCGAAGGCCTGCCCGAAGTAGCGCAGGTCGCCCGAGCGCTCGTAGCGTCGCCGGTCGGCCGGAAAACCCTCCCGGCGCAGCGCCTGATCGGCCTCGGCCGTGAGCTCGGCCACGATCTCGTTGACCGTCTCCACCTCGATCGACTCGTGCTTGGCCACGTGGGTCCGGACGTAGTCGTTGCGCACGTCGACGGTGAGCAGGCCGAAGGCCGACACGTTGCCAGGGTTGGGTGGCACCAGCACCCGCGGCAGTTCGAGGATGTCCATCAGCCGGCACAGCAACAGCGATCCAGAGCCGCCGAAGGTGGTCAGGGTGAAGTCCCGAACGTCCACACCGCGCTGCACCGTCACCTGACGCAGCGCGTTGGCCTGGTTCCAGGCCGAGATCTCCAGCACCCCGGCCGCCGCGGCGGCCGCCGACAGCCCGAGCCGATCAGCCAGCTTCCGGATGCCGGCGGCGGCCGCGGGCACGTCGAGCGGGATCTCACCGCCGAGCAGGTGGGGCGGGATTCGACCCAGCACCAGGTGGGCGTCGGTCACGGTGACCTCGGTGCCGCCCCGCCCGTAACACAGTGGCCCGGGATCGGCCCCGGCCGAATTCGGCCCGACCTTGATCGCCCCGTCGGGTGAGACCGAGGCGATGGAGCCGCCGCCGGCTCCGACCGTGACCACGTCGATCATCGGAATCTTCGACGGGTAGGCGCCGATGCTGCCCTCGGTGGTCAAGGTCGGCTGGCCGTCCAGCACGACCGCGACGTCGGTAGAGGTCCCGCCACCGTCGCAGGTCAGCACCCGGTCGAAACCGGCGTTGTGGGCGATCAACGCCGCGCCGAGGGCTCCGGCCGCCGGGCCGGACAGCACCGTGGTGATCGGCTGGGCCACCACCTCCTCGGCCGAGAGCACCCCGCCGTTGGACTTCATGACGTAGAACGGCAGGCCGGGCGGGCTCAGCTGCGCCAGCCGCGCCTTGATGTTGCCGACGTAGCCGGCCATCTTGGGCTTGACCGCGGCGTCCACCAGCGTGGTCATCGACCGCTCGTACTCCCGGTACTCCCGCAGGACCTCCGAGGAGATCGACACCACCGCCCGCGGATGCTCGCGCTGCAGCACCGCCCGCATCCGGCGTTCGTGTTCGGGATTGGCGTAGGAGTGCAGCAGGCAGACCCCGATGGTGTCGATACCTTCATCGTTGAACCAGCGGGCGATCTCCACCGCCTGGGCTTCGTCGAAAGGCCGCACCTCGGCCCCGGTGTAGTCGAGCCGGCCGTTGACCGCCTTGACCCGGTGCACCGGCACGATCCGCTCCGGCTTGACCCAGAAGTAACTGTTGCCGTAGCCGTCCGGTACCGATTGTCGCGCGATTTCCAGGATGAACTCATAACCCTCGGTGGTGATGAACCCCAGCTCGCCGACCTTGCCCTCCAGCAACTGGTTGGTGGCGACGGTCGTGCCGTGGCTGATCGCGGCCAGCGCCGCGCCGTGCTCGGTCGACCGGATGCCCATCAACTCGAGCACCTTGGCGATGCCGGTCAGGAATCCCTCGGCCGGGTCGGACGGCGTGGAGGCGGTCTTGGTGCTGACCAGCCGGCCGGTGGCCTCGTCGAAAGCAACCACGTCGGTGAAGGTGCCACCGGTGTCGATACCGACCCGGATGGTCGGCTTGATCGGCGCTTCGGTGGTCAGCGGGTCGGGCATGGGCTCGATTGAACTGGCAGGGGCCACCCGATCGCTTGGGCGAATCCTGCCCGGCTGAGTGCCCGGAGCTTGGCACCCCTGATCGCCACCAGGTCGCACTCGGCTCAGCCCACGGTGAAGCTGGATTTTGCCTCGGCCAGCAGGGTGTCGGCGTGCTTGCGGATGAGGGCCAGGTTGCGATCGGCCAGGTGGTCGAAGGACTGCGGCACCGACGAGCCGGGGGTCAGGCTGGCCATCGCCGTCGCGGGATCGAGCCGGGCCGACACCCAGCATTCGTGCGAGGCGGCACGGGCCATGACCTCGGCGATGGGGCTGACGATCATCGAGTTGCCGAAGTAGATCACGCCGGCCGGGTCGACTCCGGTGGCGTTGCAGCCGATCATGAACACGTGGTTGTCATAGGCCCGGGCCCGGTTGGTCAGCTCCCACAGATCGGCCGAGCGCAGCAGCGCGGACGGCCGGCAGATCAGCTCGGCGCCTTCGATCGCGGTGATCCTGGACAGCTCCGGGTAATCGCCGTCGAAGCAGATGATCACCCCGATCCGGCCGAGCTCGGTGTCGACCACCAGGGGATCCTCGCCCGGGGTCACCCAGCCGCCCCGGTCGATCCGCTCGGTGCCGAACGGATGCGTCTTGCGGTACGTGCCGAGCGCCCGGCCGTCCGGACCGAGTACCACCGCCGCGTTGTACACCACGCCGCGCTCGGGTCCGCGCTCGTAGCTGCCGAATACCAGGTGGATGCCGAGTTCGGCCGCCAACCGCTCGAACGGCCGGCTCAGCTCGCCCGGCAGCTCGCTGACCAGGTCCCACAGCTGCCGCTCATCGACGCCCGGCGTGAAGCCGGTGGTGACCGATTCCGGCAGCACGACCAGCTCGGCGCCGCTCGCCTGCACGCAGCGGCGGGTCAGGGCCAGCGCCCGGTCGATGTTGTCGGCAATGGTCTCGGCGGTCAGCGCAGCCGCGTTGGGCGCCAGCTGCACGGCAGCGGCAACGAAATCTCGCATCGGCTGATCTCCTTCCGGCGGGCCTAGGATCGGCGGGCGATTCGGGCGCCGACCAGCACCCCGGCCAACGCGGCCGCGGCGCCGAACAGCGCCCCGAGCACGAACGAGACCGGACCGTTGGCCGGTGCTGTGGCCGCCGTGCGCTGCGGTGCAGTGAACACGCCAGCCGGGCCGGTACCCACCGGCGCGGGTGTCTCGGCCAGGGTCGGGATGCCGGTGAGCACCTCGTCGACCTGCTCGAAGAACTCGCCGGCCAGCTTCTTGGCCACCCCGGCCAGCATCCGCTGCCCGACCCCGCCGATGGCCCCGGCGACCACGGCCTCGGCGTCATAGCTGAGCAGGGTCAGCCCGCCCTGCTCGGCCAGGGTGACCCGGACATCGGCGTTGACCGTGCCCGGGCCGCCCGCTCCGGCCGCCCGCATCAGGAACGAGCTGGGTTGCTGCTGCTCACGCAGCTCGACGGTGCCGGCGTAGATCCCCTTGATGCTGGCCACTCCGGCCTGCACCGTCATCGCATAGCGGTCCGGCGCGGTCGCTTCCAAGCGCTGGCAGCCGGGAATGGTGCGGACCAGCACCGCCGGATCGTTCAACGCCGCCCACACCTGCTCGACCGGCGCGTGCAGGGTGGCCTGCCCGGACAGCTTCATGATCGGTCCCCTTCGGTCGGCGGCGCCGCCCGGCGACGCAGTTCGAACAACTCGCTGGGCGAGATGGGCATGGCGGTGATCGGAAAGCCCTCGGCGTCGGAGATGGCCGAGGCGAAGACCGCCGCGCTCGGGATGACGCCGGCCTCGCCGGCGCCCTTGACTCCGAGCGGGTTGAGCGGAGAGGGCGTCTGGAGATGATCGATCTCGATGCCCGCCGGCACTTCGGAGACGTAGGGCATCAGGAAGTCCATGAACGAGGCGTTCTGCAGCTGCCCGTCGCTGTCGTAGGCCATCCGCTCGTAGAGCGCCCCACCGACGCCTTGGGCGACCCCACCGTGGACCTGGCCCTCGACGATCATCGGGTTGATCAGCGTGCCGCAGTCGTGCACCACGCAGTAGCGCAGCACCCGGATCTCGGCCGTGTCGGGATCGGTCTCCACCACCACCGCGTGCATGCCGGCGGCGAAGGTCGACCGGATCGGCGAGTAGTAGTCGCGGCCCTCCAGGCCGGGCTCGTCGTCCTCGGGGACCGGAGCGGCGTCCGGGTCGCCGACCGCGAACTGGGTGGCCGCCTTGGACGCCTCGTCGAAGGCGTAGCGCAGCGGGTTGGCCAGCACGGCCACGGTGCCCAGGCCGATGCCGGTGGCCGGTGCCCCCTTGACCTGGACCTGGCCGGCCACGATCTCCAGGTCGCCCTCGTCCGCTTCCAGCGCTTCGGCCGCGACCCGGAGGATCTTGGCCTTGGCCGCGCGGGCGGCCAGGGCGATGGCCGACCCGCTCATGACCGCGGCCCGGGAGGCGAATGTACCTACTGCGTAGGGGAATCGTCGGGTGTCACCGGTGGTCACCTCGACGTCGGCCAGCGGCACGCCGAGCTCGTCAGCGACGATCTGTGCGAAGGCGGTCTGGTGGCCCTGTCCCTGCGACGTCAGCCCGGTGGCCACCTTGACCCGGCCCGAGGTGTCGATCAGGACGTGCCCGCCTTCGTACGGCCCGACCCCGGTTCCCTCGACGTAGCAGGCGATGCCCAGCCCGACCCGGCGGCCTTGGGCCCGAGCCGCGGCCTGGTACTCGAGCCAACCGTCCCAGTCCACCAACGCCTTGAGCTTGGCCAGCAGGGCGGGGTAGTCGCCGGAGTCGTACACCAGCGGTCGGCCGTCCTGGAAGATCAGCCCGTGGTCGTAGGGCATTTCCTCGGGCTGGATGAAGTTGACCGCTCGCACGCCGGCCCGATCCAGCCCCAGCTCAGCGGCAATCGCGTCCATGGTGCGTTCCATCGCGTACACCCCCTGCGGCCGGCCGGCGCCCCGGTAGGGAGTCACGATCACCGTGTTCGTGTACAGCGAATCGAAGACCACCCGGTAATTGGCGACCTTGTACGGACCCAGCAGTTGGGTGCTGGTGATGATCGGCACGATGAGCCCGTACGGGATGTAGGCGCCGTTGTCGTGCCAGAACCGGACGTCCAGGCCGAGGATCTGCCCGTCGTCGTCGAAGCCGACCTCGATCTGCTGGAGCTGGCCCCGTTCGTGCGCGGCCGAGATGAAGTGTTCGCGGCGGTCCTCGGTGAACTTGACCGCTCGGTTGAGGTTGCGAGCGGCGAAGGGCACCAGCACCTCCTCCGGCCAGGGATGCACGATCTTCACTCCGAAGCCGCCGCCGACGTCGGGCGTGATCACCTCGACCTGTCCCGGCTCGAGGCCGAGCTTGGTGGCCACGGCGGCCCGCACGCCGGTCGAGGTCTGGGTCGAGGTCCACAACCGCAATCGGTTGGCGTCGGCATCCCAGCGGGCCAGCACGCCACGGCCTTCCAACGGCATCGACGCCGACCGCTCGACCGAGAGGTCCAGCCTCAGTCGATGCGGAGCGGCGGCGATGGCCGCGGCGGCATCGCCCACTTCCTGAGCCAGCCGCGCCGCGACGTTGCCGGGCACGTCCTGGTGCACCAACCGCTCGGCCGCTCGGGCCGCGGCAACGCCGACGACCGGCGGCAGCGGCTCGTACTCGACCGCGATCCGGTCGGCGGCGTCCTCGGCCAGGTAACGGTTCTCGGCCACCACCAGGACCACGGCCTCCCCGGCGTAGTTGACCTCGTCCCGGGCCAGGGCGTACTGGGTCCGGCCGTGGGTCAGCGCCGGGTGCGGGATCAGCAGCGGCAGCGGCTCGGCCAGCGGGCCGGGCAGGTCCTCGTAGGTGTAGATGGCCAGCAGGCCAGGCACATCGAGTGCGGCCGAGACGTCGATGTCGAGAATGCGGGCGTGCGCGTAGGGAGAACGCACCACGGCGACCTCGGCCGCATCGAAGCCGAGGTCATCGAGGTAGCGGCCGTGACCGGTGAGCAACCGCGGGTCCTCGACCCGGCGGATCGGCTGGCCGACCAGCTTGCCGGTCATGCCTGCTCCCGGCGCAACTCGGCGGCCCGGAGCACGGCGGCGACGATATTCTGATAACCGGTACAGCGGCACAGGTTGCCGCCGATCAGTTCGCGCGCCTGGTCCGGACTCGGATCGGGGTTGTCGGCCAGCCCGGCGGTGATCGTGGTCAGGAACCCCGGCGTGCAGAAACCGCACTGCAGCGCATGGCACTCGGCGAAGGCGCGCTGGACTGGGGACAGTGCACCGTCCGGTCCGGCCAGCCCCTCCACGGTGGTGATCGCCGACCCGTCCACGCTGACCGCGAGCAACAGGCAGGAGCGCATCGGCCGGCCGTCCACCAGCACGGTGCAGGCCCCGCACACCCCGTGCTCGCAGCCGACATGGGTCCCGGTCAGGTGCAGGTCGTGCCGCAGGCAGTCCGAGAGCAGCCGCCGGACCGGCACCGTCAGCCGGTGCGGAATGTCGTTCACGGTCAGGGTTATCTCGATCGACTGCTCGCTCATGCCGCCACCGGACCCTCGGCGGCGCGGCGGGCAGCCCGGCTCGCCGCGCGGGCGGTCAGGGTGCGAGCCAGCTGGCGGCGGTACTCGGCGCTGGCATGCAGATCCGGTTCCGGCGCAAGCCGGTCCGCGGCCAGGTCACCGGCGGCAGACAGGTCGGTGTCGTAGCCCCGACCGGCGATGGCCGCGGTCAGGTCGAGCACCACCGGAGTGCCGGCCATCGACAGGTAGCCGGCTCGGGCCGCGGCGATGTGCAGGTCGTCGTCCAGGGTGACGCTGATCGCCACCCCGCACAACGCATAGTCGCCGTGGCGCCGGGCTAGCTCGAGGAACGCGGTGCCGCAGCGCCCGGCCGGGATCGGGAAGAACGCCGACGTCGCCAGCTCGTCCGGGCCGATGGTCGATTCCAGCGGCCCTGCGAACAGTTGTCCGGCGGCGATCACGCGCTCGCCCCGGGTCGAACGCACCGTGACCGACCCGTCGAGCAGGCTCAGCACCGCCGGCAGTTCGGCCGCCGGGTCGGCGTGCACGATGCTGCCCACGCTGGTGCCCCGGTTGCGGATCGTGGCGTGCGCGATATTGGGCAATGTCTCAGCGAGCATGGGGTGTTCGGCTCGCTGCAGCACGTCGGTATGCCGGGCCAGCGCGCCGATCCGGACCCCGCCCGGCTCGGCCCGGACGTAACCCAGTTCGGACAGGGAGTTGATGTCGATGAGCCGGTTCGGGGCGGCCAGCCGCATCGACAGCAACGGGATCAAGCTCTGGCCACCGGCCAGCACCTTGGCCTCGTCCTGGTGCTCGGCCAGCAGCGCCAGCGCGGCGCCGACCGAGCTCGGGCGGTGGTACTGGAACGGCGGTGGCTTCATCGCTGGCGGTCGCGCACCTTCCCGCCGGCAGCGGGCCCACTGCGCGCGGGATCGAGCGGAGCGTCGGTGGGCTCGCCGGCGATACCCAGCCGTGGGCCCAGGATATGCACCAGGTGATAGCCGATGAGCACGATCAGGGTGCCGGCGGCGATGCCGGTGATCGAGAAGGTGTCGCTGAACTTGATCGTCAGGTTGCCGATACCGGCGATGATGCCGGCGGCCAGCGGGACCAGATTGATCGGATTGCCGAAGTCGACCCGGTTCTCGATCCAGATCTTGGCTCCGAGCAGACCGATCATGCCGTACAGCACCAGGGTTATGCCGCCCAGCACGCCGCCCGGCGTTGCGGCCACGATGGCGCCGAACTTCGGGCAGAAGCCGAACAGGATTGCTACCACCGCCGCGATGTAATAGGCCAGCGTCGAGTAGATCCGGGTCGCGGCCATCACGCCGATGTTCTCGGCGTACGTCGTGGTCGGCGAGCCGCCGACCACCGAGGCCAGCGCAGTTCCCACGCCGTCACCGATGAACGCCCGCCCGAGGTAGGGATCCAGGTCCTCCCCCGTCATCTCCGACACGGCCTTGACGTGGCCGGAGTTCTCGGCCAGCAGCGCGATCACCGACGGGATGACCAGCAGGATGAAAGTGAAACGCAGATCGGGCCAGTGCGGACCGGTCAGCGGGCCGAAGGTCGGCGACACGATGTCCTTGGGCAGTCCGATCCAGTGCGCGCTCCTGACCCCGCTCCAGTCGATCCGGTGCCCGGTCGCGGTGCAGGCACTGGTGACCGTCTTCGAGCACACCGGCACGTCGTTGATCCGGTCGGCCAGCCAGCTGATGGCGTAACCGAAGACCAGAGCCAGGAAGATCGCGATGCGGCTGGCGAACCCGCGCAGCAGCGTGGCGCAGACGAGCACGAACAGCGTGGTCAGCAGCCCGATCCACTGTTCGGACGGGAAGTAGGTCGTGGTCGCGACGGTGGCCAGATTGAATCCGATGAGCATCACGACCGCCCCGGTGACCACCGGCGGCAACACCATTCGCACGTAGTGCGCGCCGCCGAAGTGGACCAGCACGCCGACCAGGGCCAGGATCACACCGGCGATCAGGATCGAGCCGGTGACCTGGGCCGAGTCCCCGCCCTGCTGGCGGATGGCGGCGACGGCGGCCACGAACGAGGCCGAGGTGCCGAGGTAGGAGGGGATCCGACCCTTGACGATGAGCAGGAAAATGACCGTCGCCACGCCCGACATCAGCACCGCGAGGTTCGGGTTCAGGCCCATGATCGCCGGGAAGACGAAGGTCGCACCGAACATCGCGACCACGTGCTGCGCCCCGAGACCGACCATCCGCGGCATGGACAGCCGTTCGTCCGGCTTGACCACCCCACCCGGCGGCGGCGTGCGGCCACCGTAGACCAGCTTCCATCCCAGTGTGCTCATGCGGGCCTCCTGATTCGAGGGGCGACGGTCGACGAGCAGGCGATTGCTGGAACCTAGTGATCCGTGCGAGTGCGGTTCACGGTGAAGACTTGCCAAACCGGTCTCGCCTGCATGGTCGAGTTGTGCGATCGGTCCACATGATGACCGGCCCCGAAGTCGGTTCGGTTACGCCACGCCTGCGTCGGCCGGTTCCCAAGGCCGCGGCCGGATCCCTAGATGCCGCGCATCTGCACGACCTGCAGGGCCAGCGCCACGTCGAGCCGAAGGTGCGGATCGGCGGTGAACGGGCCGATGATCCGTTCCAGCTTGCCGATCCGGTAGCGCAGCGTGTTGTAGTGGAAATGCAGCAGCCGAGCGGTCTCGGCGACGTTGAGGTTGGTGTCGAGCAGCGTCTGCAACGTGGTGCGCAGATCGGCTGCCTCGGCCGATTCCCCAGCCAGCTCGCCCAGCACCTCGGCCGCGAAGGCCGTCAGCTCAGCCGGGTCCGGCACCAACGACAGCAGCCGGTGCACTCCGAGCGAGTCGAAATGCGACACGCTGCCCGGGCCGTGCACCCGGCGCCCGACCCGGACCGTCTTGCGGGCCTGCGCATAGGCCTGAGCGATGGCGTCCGGCCCGGTCGGCTCGCCCACCAGCCGGGACACCCCGGCGCAGAACGAGCGCCGGCCACCGCCCCGATCCCCGGCCACCGCGGCGACCAGTTCGGCCACCACCGCCACCGCATCCGCGCCAGCCCGGACCGGGACCAGCGCCACCACCTCCTGGCTGAAACTCACCACCGGCGCCGTCCGTTCCCGATTACGCAGCACCTGCTGCCAGGCCGAGGCGAAGCGCTCGTGAGCCGACCGCAGCCCCAGGGCAGGCCCCGGAGCGCTCGACCGGTCGTCCGGCTCCGGGTCCAGCTCGGCCACCAGCACGACCAGCGGCTGGTCGATCCGCCAGCCCAACGACTGGCAGTGGGCGACCACTTGCCGGTCGACCGTGACCACCCCGGTCAGCACGTCCCGCAGGTAGTCGCCGCGGAACTTGCCCTCCACCGCAGCCACGGCCAGTTCCTTGGTGATGGACAGCGCGGCCACGATCGCCACCCGCTCCAGGGCCGGGATCAGCCCGGGGTCGACCGGGCCGGGCCGGATCAGCGCCACGATCCGACCGTGGTCGAGGCCGCCGGCCACGATCGAGGTCATCACCGCCGAACCGAGGCCGGGCACCGGCGTGATGCCCGGTCGAAGCCGCTCCACCAGCAGCCGCCCGCTCGGGTCGGACAGTTGCTCCGGCGCGCCCGGCTCATCGGTCAGTACCCGGCCGTCGGGCGTGGTGATCAACACCGGGCAGGCCAGGACCCGCGACACCTCGGCTGCGATCTCGGTCAACCCGCCGCCACCGAGCACGATGGTCGAGATGGCCCGGTGCAGGGCGTCGGCCCGGGCCAGGGCCTGGTTCTGCTGATCGAGCAGCCGGCCGTAGACGTCGGGCAACACCTCGTCGAAGGCCAGCCGTTCCGGCAGCTGCAGGATGGGAAAGCCCAGCTCGTCGGCTCGGTCCAGCACCGGCTGCGGCAGCGCGTCCAGGTAGCGGCCGAGCTTGATCGCCAGCGCGGCCAGCCGCTGGCTGTCCAAGGCGTTCACCAGCTCCAGCAGCACCTCCTCGGCCCGGCCTCCGGTGGCCTGGCTGAGCGGGAACGCGGTGGTCAGCAGCAACTCGTGCGGTTTGGTCCAGGACAGGATGTCCGGCACTTCCATCACGTTGACCCCGCGCACCACCCGGTCCAGGCCTCGGTGGCCGGCGAGCACGACCGCGCCGGCCAGGCTGGCGGTGCCGAGCAGCGCGGCCACGGTAAGCCCGGCCCCCACCGGTTCGGACACATCCGCCTGCAGTTGTGGTCGATCATTGGCAACTGTGACCATCGGCAGACGGTAACCCATGTCATTAACTTCCAGCCAGCGGCAGCGGAAGGAGGATCGGGTGCCGGCGGGGACAGCAACGGTATGAGCGCGGAACGGGTGTTGGTGCAGCGCGGCCGCTACGCCGATTCGGTGACCCTGATGCAGGTCAGCCGCGACGTGACCGAAGCCGCCGGGGTGCAGGCGGCCCTGGTCGCCATGGCCACCGAGTTGAACCGCGAGCTACTGGCCGGTCTGGGCTTCGCCGCGCCGGCCAGCGACAGCGCCAACGACCTGCTGGTGGCTATCCGAGCCGATTCGGAGCCGGCCCTGGACGCCGCGCTGAACCTGACCGAGCAGCTGCTGGCGGCACCGCGCGGCCGGACCAGCGGCCTCGATACCAGCCTGCCCCCGCCCCGAACCAGCGCCGCGGCGGCTCGCCGCGGCGGCCCCGGCCTGGCCATCGTCTCGGTGCCCGGGCAGTACGCATTCGTCGAGGCGATGGATGCGCTCGAAGCCGGGTGCGACGTGCTGCTGTTCTCCGACAACGTCTCGGTGGCCCAGGAGATCGCCCTCAAGGATGCCGCCGCCGCTCGGGGCCGGCTGGTGATGGGACCCGATTGCGGCACCGCGGTGGTCGGCGGCGTCGGCCTCGGTTTCGCCAACGTGGTGGCCCCCGGGCCGCTCGGCATCGTGGCCGCCTCGGGCACCGGGCTGCAGCAGTTGCTGTGCCTGCTCGATCACGCCGGGCTGGGGGTACGAGCGGCGCTGGGCGTGGGCGGCCGCGACCTGTCCGCAGCCGTGGCCGGCCGCGCCACCGAGCAGGCGCTGCGGCTGCTCGATGCCGATCCGGAGACGAGCCAGCTCCTGCTGCTGTCCAAACCACCGGATGCCACCGTGGCCGCCCGGCTGCGGGGGCTGGCCCTGGCCACGCCGATCCAGTTCGCCCTGCTCGGCCCGGGTCAACCCGATCTGACCGCGGCGGCGGAGTCGGTGCTGCGGGCGTGCGGGATCCCGGTACCGGCCTGGCCGGACTGGACCACCACGAACCCGGGCCACCTCCGCGGGCCGTACCTGCGCGGGCTGTTCTGCGGCGGCACCCTGTGTGACGAGGCGATGCTGCTGGCCGAAGCCGAGCTAGGCCAGCTCGGCTCCAACATCCCGCTGGAATCGGGTCGCCGGCTGGCCGATCCGCGGTCGCTGAGCGGGCATTGCTTCATCGACTTCGGCGCCGACGAGCTGACCCGGGGCCGGGCGCACCCGATGATCGACCCGGCGCTGCGCAACCAGCAGCTGGCCGCGGCGTTGGCCGACGAGAGCACCGGCGTCGTCCTGATCGACGTCGAGCTCGGCTACGGCGCCCATCCCGACCCGGCTGCCGCCCTCGAGCCGGTGCTCGGCGCCGCAATGTGTCCGGTCGTGATCAGCCTGATCGGGTCTCGGGCCGACCCGCAGGGCTTCGAATCGACCGCCGAGCGCTTGCACCGGGCCGGAGCTTCGGTGTTCCTGTCCAACGCTCAGGCGACCCGATACGCCCTGGACCTGCTCGCCCGGCGGCGGCCGGCATGAGCCTGCTCGACGGCCGGCCGATCATCGCCGCCGGGCTGGAACTGTTCGCCGATGCCGTGGTCGCGCAGGGTGCCCCGGTGCAACTGGTCGATTGGCAACCGCCGATGGCCGGCACCGAAGCCGACCTGGCCGCGGTGCTGGCCGACCCACGCCGTCCGGCGGCCAACGCCGCCGCGATCGAGCGGATCACCGGCACCGAGGCCCTGCTGGTCGACGTGGTGCCGGCCGGAGCGGCGCTGGGGCTGTCGGACCACGACTTCCTGCACGCCGGACCGCCGATCGACTGGGCCCGGGCGTCCGGGCCGCTGCGGGGCGCGCTGCTGGGCGCGGCCGCGTTCGAGGGCCTGGTCGATGAGCCGGAGGCAGCCGAGCCGATGTTCGCCGCCGGCACCGGCTACACCCTGCAGCCCTGCCACCATCACGGTGCGGTCGGCCCGATGGCCGGGGTCATTTCGGCGTCGATGTGGCTGTTCGTGGTCGAGGATCCGGCCACCGGGCGGCGCAGCTACTGCAGCCTGAACGAAGGTTTGGGCAAGGTATTGCGCTACGGCGCCTACGGGGCGGAGGTACTGGCCCGGCTGCGCTGGATGTCGGCAGTGCTGGGACCCCTGCTGCAGCAGGGCATCCGCAATCACGGCCCGATCGATCTGAAGGCGATCCTGGCCCAGATGCTGCAGATGGGCGACGAGGCCCACAACCGCAACCGGGCCGGAACGCTGATGCTGATGCGCGACCTGCTGCCGGCGGTGCTGGAATCGGGCGCGCCGGCGCGCGACATCGCCGACGTGGTGCGCTTCGTCGGCGGAAACGATCACTTCTTCCTCAACCTGGCCATGCCGGCCTGCAAGCTCACCCTCGACGCGGCCCGGGGCATCGACGGATCGAGCGTGGTGGTGGCGATGGCGCGCAACGGCACCGAGTTCGGCATCCAGGTCGCCGGTACCGGTGACCAGTGGTTCACCGGACCGGCTCAACTGGCCGAGGGGCTGTTCCTCGGCAGTTACGGGCCCAACGACGCCAACCCCGACATCGGTGACTCGGCCATCACCGAGACCGCCGGCCTGGGCGGCTTCTCGATGGCGGCTGCCCCGGCCATCGTCCGGTTCGTCGGCGGCGAGGTGTCCGACGCGCTGGCCGCCACCCGGCGGATGTATGAGATCACCGAGGCCGAGCACCCGCTGTACGCGATCCCGGTGCTGGACTTTCGCGGCGCGCCGACCGGCATCGACGTGACCCGGGTGGTGCGGACCCAGGTCCTGCCCCAGATCAACACCGGAATGGCCGGCAAGCTGGCCGGCGTCGGCCAGGTCGGGGCCGGACTGGTCACTCCCCCGGCCGAGATCTTTCCGAAGGCGCTGGCCGCGCTGGCCGCCCGGGTACCGAAGTAGAACTCAGCGGGCGGCGAACCGTCGCTCGGCCGCGGCCAGGTCGGCCGGGGTGTCGATGTCGACCACCGGCGCGTTGTGGTCGATGAAGTCGATGTCTTCGTAGTGCTGGGCGAAGAACCGACGGCCGCCCTGGTCGCCCTCGGCCGCCTCGCCGAACAGCCGGAACCAGCGACGGGAGATCAGCACCGGATGCGACCGCTCGCCGGCCCGGCGGGTGACGATGACCGACGCCCCGTTGCGGTACCAGCCGATCGCGGCCCGGATGTCATCCGGGCGCACATCGGGCAGGTCGACCAGGGTTATCACGATGCATTCGGTGTCCGGATCCAGGGCGGCCAGCCCGGCCCGGACCGAGGAGCCCATTCCGGTGTCGGCCAGCGGGTTGACCACCGTGCGGGCCCCGGACGCGGTGACCGTCTCGGCCCGGACCACCGCCAGCACCTCGTCGCACCCGCCGGCCCGCAAGGTCCCGACCGCCCGGTCCAGCAACCGCTGGCCCCCGACCGTGACCTCGGCCTTGGGCTGGCCGAGCCGGGTGCCGGCACCGGCGGCCAGCACGATTCCGGTGATCACGGGTGGGAGTACCCCCGCAGGTGCACGGCCGCGTCAAGGGCGGCCTGGGTCGCTTCGTAGCCCTTGTCCTCGGACGAGCCCGGCAGCCCGGCCCGGTCCAGGGCCTGGGCCTCGTCGTCGCAGGTCAACACGCCGAAGCCGATCGGCACGCCGGTGTTGACGCTGACCTGGGTCAGGCCCATGGTCGCGGCCTGGCAGACGTAGTCGAAATGGGGTGTGCCCCCTCGGATCACCACGCCGAGGGCGATGATGGCATCCACCTTGGAGGTGGCGACCCGGGCCGCGGCCGCGGTCAGCTCGAAGGTGCCCGGGACCCGCAGCACGGTGATGTCATCGACACCGGAATCGGCCAGAGCCCGGTGCGCGCCGTCGAGCAGACCGTCGGTGACCTGGGTGTGCCAGCGGGCGGCGATCACCACCACCCGGAGGTTGGCCGCATGTTCCACCTTGCCGGCCGGTGGCGCTCCTGAACCGCTCATGGCCAGCAACCTTACTGCCCGAGCCGCTCAGCGTCCGGGATTGTCCCCAAGATCATCAAGATCCAGCTCGTGCCCCATCCGATCCTTCTTGGTCTGCAGGTACCGCAGATTTTCCGGATTGGCGTGCGTGGGCAGCCGGACCGAGCCGACGACCTTGAGCCCGTAACCCTCCAGGCCGGCCCGCTTGGCCGGGTTGTTGGTCAACAGCCGCATCGTCCGGACCCCGAGATCGACCAGGATCTGGGCGCCCGTGCCGTAGTCGCGGGCGTCGGCCGGCAAGCCCAGCTGCAGGTTGGCGTCGAGGGTGTCCGAGCCCGCATCCTGCAGCTGGTAGGCCTGCAGCTTGTGCAGCAGCCCGATGCCGCGCCCCTCGTGACCGCGCATGTAGAGCACCACTCCTCGGCCCTCCCGGGCCACTGCGGCCAGTGCCGCGTCCAGCTGCGGTCCGCAATCGCAACGCAGCGAGCCGAAGACGTCACCGGTCAGGCATTCCGAGTGCACCCGGACCAGCACGTTCTCACCGTCCCCGATCTCGCCGAAGACGAAGGCGACGTGCTCGCGGTTGTCGTAGCTGGAGGCGTAGCCGTGGGCGGTGAACTCGCCGTAGCGCAACGGCACCCGGGCCGAGGCCACCCGCTCGACCAGCTTCTCGAACCGGCGGCGGTAGGCGATCAGGTCGGCGATCGAGATCAGGGCCAGGTCATGCTCGTCGGCGAAGACCCGCAGCTCGTCGAGCCGGGCCATGCCGGCCGGGTCCTTCTCGCTGACCATCTCGCACAGCACTCCGGCCGGGCGCAACCCTGCCAGCCGGGCCAGGTCGACGGCGGCCTCGGTATGGCCGGGGCGGCGCAGCACGCCGCCGTCCTTGGCCCGCAGCGGCACGATGTGGCCAGGGCGGGTCAGGTCGGCGGCGGTGGTCTCGGGGTCGGCCAGCAGCCGGATCGTCTTGGCCCGATCGGTGGCCGAGATACCGGTCGTGACGCCCTCGCGGGCGTCGACCGTGACCGTGTAGGCGGTGCCACGCTTGTCCTGGTTGGTGTGAAACATCGGCGGCAGGTCCAGCCGGTCGGCCTCGGCCTCGATCAGCGGAACGCAGATGTAGCCGGAGGTGTAGCGGACCATGAACGACACCAGCTCCGGCGTGGCCAGTTCGGCGGCGAAGATCAGGTCACCCTCGTTCTCCCGGTCCTCGTCGTCGACCACGACCACGGCCTTGCCGGCCGCGATGTCCTTGATCGCGCGTTCGACGTTGTCCAGCACTCAGCTCTCGCCTCCACCCGGCCGGGCGAACTGCAGCAGCCGCTCGGTGTACTTGGCCAGCACGTCGACCTCCAGGTTGACCGAACCGCCCACGGCCTTGCCGCCGAGCACCGTGGCTCGCAGCGTCTCCGGGATCAGGCCGACCTCGAACCAGTCCGAACCGACCGCGGTGACGGTCAGGGAGACCCCGTCGACGGCGATCGATCCCTTCTCGGCCACGTACCGAGCCAGTTCAGCCGGCAGGCTGAACCGGAACGACTCCCAGCCGTCGCCGGGTCGACGCTCGAGCACCGCTGCGGTTCCGTCGACGTGGCCCTGGACGATGTGCCCGTCCAGCCGGCCGTCCACCCGGGCCGCGCGCTCGAGATTGACCCGGGCACCGGCCGACAAGTCGCCGATCACGCTTCGGTTGAGTGTCTCGGCCATGACGTCGAAGTCGATTTCGCGACCGTCCTCGGTCTGACGTTGGCCGACCACGGTCAGGCATACCCCGTTGACCGCGATCGAGGCTCCGTGCCCCGGGGGCTCGTCGGCGCCCGGGGTGCGGACGGTGAGCACGGCCGAGTCACCGCCCGGCGCGAGCCGCACGACCTCGCCGAGTTCGGTGATGATTCCGGTGAACACTTCCAGCGCCCTTCAATCGGTCAGGTTGGCGCCCTGCGGGCGAGCGACCAGTTTGAGATCGTCGCCGAGCCGGCTGACCTCGAGTACATCAAGACAGACAGCGTCGGCCATGGTCGTTATTCCTGCATCCTGCAGCACCGCGGGCCCCGCTCCGAGCAGTTTCGGTGCGAGGTAGGCCACCACCTGATCGATCAGACCGGCCTCGGCGAAGGCTCCGGCCAGGGTCGGTCCGCCTTCCAGGAGCAGGTGCCGAACTCCCCGGTCGTACAACGCCTTGAGGGCGAAGCGCGGCACCGCGGTGTCGAGGACCACCGTCTCGGCGGCGTCGTCGAACAGCTGGCCGGTCCGCGGGACCCGGTGCCGGCGGTCCATCAGCACCCGCAACGGCTGCCGGTCGGCCAGCTCTTCCCGGCCGTCCGCGCCGATCCGGCGGACCGTCAGCTGCGGGTCGTCGGCCAGCGCGGTGCCGCTGCCGACCATGACCGCATCGACCCGGCCCCGCAGTTCGTGGGTGTCGGCACGCGAGAGCGGATTGCTGATCCAGCGCGAGGTCCCGTCCGCGGCGGCGGACCGGCCGTCCAGGGTCGCGGCGAACTTCCAGGTCACGAACGGCCGGGCCTGCGCCACCGCGTGCAGCCAGGGCCCGAGCGCGCCGGAGCGGACCAGTGCCTCCTCGGCTCCGGCGATCACCTCGACGCCGGCCTCCCGCAACCGCTGCGCGCCCCCGGCTGCGACCGGGTTGGGGTCCCGGGCGGCGAACACCACCCGCCGGATGCCGGCTGCGATCAACGCCTCGGTGCAGGGACCGGTTCGACCGAGGTGATTGCACGGCTCGAGGGTCACCACCGCGGTCGCTCCGGACGCCCGGGCGCCGGCCTCGGCCAGCGCCATCACCTCGGCGTGGGCCTGGCCCGGTGGCTGGGTCACGCCCTGGCCGATCAGGTGCCCGTCCGCGTCGAGGATCACCGCGGCGACCGGCGGGTTGGGGCTGGTCCGCCCCGCGGCCAGCCAGGCCAGCTCGGCCGCATGCCGCATCGCGGTCAGTTCGGCGTCGGTCGCCGTGCTCATCGCCGGGCCGCCCGCCGCGCCGTCATAACCGGCCGGCCCGGCGGGCGCACCGGGTCATGCCGGCGCGGGCCAGCCCGCGCAGCAACTCCACCGCCGCGCCCGGATCGTCACGCTCATACACCGCCGAGCCGGCCACGAACACGTCCACCCCGGCCTCGGCCGCCTGCTCGATGGTGTCCTCGGCGATGCCACCGTCGATCTCGAGGAACAGCCGCAGCTGCCCGGCATCGATCCGATCCCGGAGCAGCCGGACCTTGTCCAGCACGCCGGGCATGAACTTCTGGCCGCCGAAGCCGGGCTCGACCGACATGATCAGCACGGTGTCGAAGTGGGTGAGCAGCTCGAGGTAGGGCTCGATCGGGGTACCCGGCTTGACCGACAGCCCGGCCAGCGCTCCGGCGCCGCGGATCTTGGCCGCGACCTCGGCCGGCTCACGGGCGGCTTCGACGTGGAAGGTGACGTTGGTCGCCCCCGCCTCGGCGTAACCCGGGGCCCACCGATCCGGATCTTCGATCATCAGATGGCAGTCCAGGGGCAGGTCGGTGGCCTGGCGCAGGCTCTTGACCACCGGCAGGCCGATGGTCAGGTTGGGCACGAAGTGGTTGTCCATCACGTCCACGTGCAGCCAGTCGGCCCGTTCCACCGCCTCGGCCGCCCGCCCGAGGTGGGCGAAATCGGCCGAGAGAATGCTCGGCGCGATCATCGGTTCGGCGCTGGGTCCTGGCACCGGGCCAGTCTATGAGGCCGGCCCGGCGCCCGGCGGTGCAGGCCCGTCCGGCCGACGGCCGGCTCGCGGTCGCCGGCCGAACTCAGCCGGCCGGCCGGCGCAGGGCAGCGAAGAACATCGCATCCGTGCCCTGCCGGTGCGGCCAGAGTTGCACTGTGGGCCGGTCGTCGAGCTGATCGACGCCGCCGAAGGCCGGCCGGGCATCGAGCAGTTCCAGCTGCGGATGGCGATTGCGGACCGTGTCGACCTGGGCCGTGGTCTCGGCCGGATGCGGCGAGCAGGTCACGTAAGCGAGCACGCCGCCCGGCGCCAGCAGTTCGGCGGCCGCATCGAGTAACTCGGCTTGCAGCCGCACCAGGTCGGCCAGGTCGGCCGGGCTGCGGCGCCAGCGGGCTTCCGGCCGCCGGCGCAACGCGCCGAGCCCGGTGCACGGGGCATCGAGCAGGATCCGGTCGAACCGGCCGGTGAGCGCGCGGGCATCGCCGGTGACGATGCGCACCGGCCAGCCCCGGGTCGCTCGGGCCACGAGCTCGGCCCGGTGCGGGTGCAGCTCGTTGGCGGTCAGCTCAGCCCCGCAGCCGTCGGCCAGGCCGGCCAGCAGTGCAGCCTTGCCGCCGGGGCCAGCACACAGATCCAGCCACGATTCACCCGGTTGCACTTCAGTGATCCGGGTCAGCGCCAGGGCACAGAGCTGGCTGCCCTCGTCCTGCACGCCGGCCCGACCGGTTCGGACCGCGGCCAGCCGGCCCGGATCACCGCGGTCCAGCCGCACCGCGTACGGCGAGTAGGGCCCGGGCGCTCCGCCGGCCTCGGCGGCGAGTTCGGCCCGGTCGATCCGGCCCGGCCACGCCGCCAGATGAGTCTGCGGGCGGTCATCGTCGGCCGCCAGCGCGGCGGCCAGCTCGGCCGGCGGCAGAGCGTCGGCGAAAGCAGCCACGATCCAGCCCGGGTGACTGTGCCGCAGCGCCAGCCGGCCGAGTTCGGAGGCCTGGCCGCCGATCCGATCACACCAGCCGTCCCAGTCGCGCCCGGCTACTTTGCGCAGCACTGCATTGACGAAGCCGGCGGCGCGGGCGTTGCCGGTGCGCCGGGCGAGCTCGACGGTGGTGGCGACTGCGGCGTGCGGGGGCACCCGGGTGCGAAGGAGCTGGTAGGCGCCGAGGCGCAGCAGGTCCAGCACCGGCGGCTGGATCTGGTCCAGGTCGCGGCTGGCGCAGCGGCGCACCACCTCGTCCAGCGTGCCGCCGGCCCGGAGCGTGCCGTAGGCCAGTTCGGTGGCCAGCGCCGCGTCGCGCCCGGTCAGCCCGGCCCCTTCGATCCGGGCCGGTAACACCAGATTGGCGTAGGCGTCATCGGCGGCGACCGCACGCAGCACCTGCCACGCCACCAGCCGCGCCGTCTCGCCGGCCCCGAGTTCCTGCTCGCCCGGTCGCGCCGTTCTGCCTTCAGTCACCGAGCTGTTCCGTTCCGGTGAGCCGGGCCCCCCGAGCCCAATCCAGCGCCGGCATCGCCCGCTTGCCCGGAGCCTGGACGGTGCTCAGCCGGACCGCGGTCGTCGCCGTGCCCACGTACACGCCGCCGCGCTCGATGATCAGCCGGCCCGGTTCGAGGACGGGCTCGCTCGGGGTGACCGGGCCGAGCTTGAGCCGTTCGCCGCGCCTGGTCGTCCACGCCCCGGGATCCGGGGTACACGCCCGCGACCGGCGCGCCACCGCCAGCGCTGGATCGCCGAAGCGCAACCGGCCGTCGGCCACGGTCAGTTTCGGCGCCAGGCTGATCCCGTCGCGGCTCTGCGGCTGCGGTCGCAGCGAGCCGTCGGCGATGCCGTCCAGGGTTGCCACCAGCAACGGGGCACCGGCTTCGGCCAGCCGGTCCAGCAGGTCCCCGCTGGTGTCTTCGGGCCGGATCTTCTCGGTCAGCACGCCGTACACCGGTCCGTCGTCCAGCCCCGGTCCGATCTGGAAGGTGCTGGCTCCGGTGTACTCATCGCCGGCCAGCACTGCCTGTTGCACCGGTGCCGCGCCGCGCCACGCCGGCAGGACGGAGAAGTGCAGGTTCACCCAGCCGTACCGGGGCAGGCTCAGCGCCGGCTCGCGCAGCAGGGCTCCGTAGGCCACGACCGGAGCGCAGTCGGGAGCGAGTTCGGCCAGTCGGCGCAGGAACTCAGGCTCCGACGACCGGCTCGGCTTGAGGGTCTCGATGCCGTGCTCGGCCGCCAGATCCGCTACCGGTGACGGGTGCAGGCTGCGGCCCCGACCGGCCCGGGCATCGGGCCGGGTCAGCACCGCCACCACCTCGTGGCGCGGATGGGCCAGCAACGCGCGCAGCGACGGCAGCGCCACCTGCGGGGTGCCGGCGAACAGCAGCCGCATCAGCGGCGTCCGAAGACGGATCCCGGCGCCGTGACGTGCGGGCTGGCCTTGATCACCGGCGGCGTCAGTCCCGACCACTCGGCGTTGCGGATCTCGGCCATGGCCGCCCGGCGGGTCTCCGGATCGAGCCGGTCGATGAACAGCACGCCGTCCAGGTGATCGGTTTCATGCTGGATAGCTCGGGACAATCTCGCTGTCCCTTCGACCGTGACCGGATCGCCGTACTGGTTCTGCCCGTGGGCGACGACGTGTTCGGCTCGCTGGCAGTTCCAGGACAGGCCGGGGATGGACAGGCAACCCTCCGGGCCGTCCTGGGTTTCCTCGGACGGGAAGTGCAGCACCGGGTTGACCAGGTGGCCCTGCTCGTCCTCGGAGATCCAGTAGGTAAAGACCCGCAGCCCGACCCCGAGTTGCGGCGCGGCCAGGCCGGCTCCGGGTGCCTCGAGCATGGTCTCGCGCAGGTCGGTCACCAGCCGGCGCAGTTCCTTGTCGAACACGGTCACCGGATCGGCCTTGGTTCGCAGCACCGGGTCACCGAAGAGGCGGATGGGCAGCACAGTCACGGCAACCAGTCTAGGGATCGGCCGCACCGACCCAATTCGCCCCACGCGCCGGTCCTGGTCGCTCGATCGCCCGTCCTGGTCACGGAAATTGCCAACCGGGAGCGGTTTAGTTAGTCTGACTAACGAACGGAAGGAGCATTGTGTCTCATAGCGCTGCGCACGACCGCCGAGTCGCGCTCTCGGTAACCACGGTCGGCATCCTTGCCGCCACGCTGAACGCCTCGATCCTGCTCATCTCGCTGCCGGCCATCTTCGACGGGCTCGGCCTCAACCCGCTGGCCCCGGCCAACATCTCCTACCTGTTGTGGATGTTGATGGGCTACCTGCTGGTGACCGCGGTCCTGGTGGTCACCTTCGGCCGGCTGGGTGACCAGTACGGCCGCGCCAAGCTGTTCAATCTCGGCTTCCTCATCTTCACCGTGGCCTCCGTCGGCTGTGCGCTGGTACCCAACGGCGGCTCGGCCGGTGCCCTGGAACTGATCGGTCTGCGGATCATTCAGGGCGTGGGCGGGGCCATGCTGACGGCCAACTCGACGGCCATCATCACCGACGCGTTCCCGCCCGACCGGCGCGGTTTCGCCCTTGGCGTCAACCAAGTGGCCGGCATCGGCGGCTCTTTCGTCGGCCTGGTCGTCGGCGGGCTGCTGGCCGAGTGGCACTGGCGCTCGGTGTTCTGGGTCAGCGTCCCGGTCGGCATCTGGGGTACCTGGATGGGCTACCGCACGCTGCGGGACAAGCCGCGTGACCGCAGCCGCAAGGTCGCGATCGACTGGTGGGGCAACCTGACCTTCGGCATCGGCCTGATCGCAATCCTGATCGCGATCACCTACGGGCTGCAGCCCTACGGCGGCCACACCATGGGGTGGACGTCACCCAAGGTGCTGGCGGGAATCCTCGGTGGCCTGGCTTTGCTGGTGGCCTTCGTGCTCATCGAACTGCGGGTTGCCGACCCGATGATGGACCTCAAGCTGTTCCGGGTCCGGGCCTTCGCCGCCGGCCAGACGGTCAACCTGCTGGCCTCGATGGCGCGCGGTGGCCTGCAGTTCATGCTCATCATCTGGCTGCAGGGCATCTGGCTGCCGCTGCACGGCTACAACTTCGCCGACACCCCGCTGTGGGCCGGCATCTACATGTTGCCGCTCACCATCGGCTTCCTCATCGCCGGCCCGGCTTCGGGGGCGCTGTCCGACCGGCTCGGCGCGCGTACCTTCGCCACCGGCGGGCTGCTGCTCACCGCCGCCACCTTCGGCGGCCTGATCCTGATCCCGGCCGACTTCAGCTACCCGGTCTTCGCCACCCTGCTTGCCCTCAACGGCATCGGGATGGGCCTGATGGCCGCACCCAACTCGGCCGCGATCATGAACGCGGTACCGGCCAGCGAGCGCGGCGCGGCTTCGGGTATCAGGGCCACCGGGATGAACGCCGGCATGGTGCTGTCGATGGGGGGCTTCTTCACGCTGATGGCGATCGGGCTGGCCAGCCGGCTGCCGAACACCATGTACGGCGGCCTGACCAAGCTCGGAGTGACCCCGGACGCGGCCACGCAGATCTCGCACACGCCGCCAGTGGGCACGCTGTTCGCCGCCTTCCTCGGTGACAACCCGGTCAAGGCCCTGCTGGCTCAGATCGACCCGCAGCAGTTGCAGCCCGGTTCCAGTGCCGACGTGGCCACGCTGACCGGCCGGACGTTCTTCCCGCAGCTGATCTCCGAGCCGTTCCGGCACGGGCTGGCCATCGCCTTCGGGGTCTCGATCGCGATGCTGCTCATCGCGGCCGTCGCCTCGCTCATGCGGGGAACCAAGTTCGTGCACGCTGACGCCCACGGCACGGATGCCGCCCCGGCGGCCGGCGACGAGCCGCACACCGAGACCATCGGGGTGGCGCTGGCCCGGGAAGCGGCCGCGCTGGACGGCATACCGCAACAGGACGTCGAATTCGAGAAGGCGCTGCCGCGGGACGAGTCGGTCTTGGCCGACGACGCCCGCTAGCCTGGCGGCAGAGATCGGGGGTCGGAGGAATCCGGCCCCCGATTGCTGTCTGCTGCGCCCGCGCCGGCTGGTTCCGGCGGGTCAGGGCAGTGCCGGCGCCGCTTCGGGAAACTCCACGTCGACCGCCAACTCGTCGCCGGTGCTCGTGCTGAGTTCGGCCACCGCTCCGGCCAACCTGAGATCACCGGCAGCCGCGGCCAGCGACTCCACTGCCGGAGCCGGGGCGACGATCGTGACCCGGGTGGCCGGGGCCCGCATCGACAGCTTGCGCTGGGTCTTGGCCCGGCGGATCCCGCGCAGCACCTCGGCCGCGAGTTCGAACACGTCCTCGGCGTGGGCCGGCTCACCGGTCAGCCCGGCCAACAGGTTCGCCAGCTCGGACTTCTGGCCCGGGTAGGCCGCCCGGTGCACCGAGCCGCTCTGCCACCAGGACCACACCTCATCGGCCACGAACGGCAGGAACGGTGCGAACAGCCGCTGCAGGACCGACAATCCCAACGACAGGGCCAGATGGGCCGAGGCCTGATCGCCACCCTCGCCGTAGGCGCGGGACTTCACCAGCTCCACGTAGTCGTCGCAGAACTTCCAGAAGAAGTCCTCGGTGCCCTCCAGCGCCCGCCGGTAGTCGTTGCGCTCGAAGTCGGCCTCCGCTTGGACGGCCACCGCGTGCAGTTGGCGCAGCATGGCCAGGTCGACCGGGCTCAGACTGATGTCGGCCGCGGCCGCCCGCTCGGCCGGCAGCAGGCCGAGCACGAAGCGGGAGACGTTGAGCAGCTTGGTGGCCAGCCGGCGGCCGACCTTCATCTGTCCCCGATCGACTGCGGTGTCGACACCTTGCGCGGCGTGGCAGGACCAGTAGCGCAGGCCGTCGGCCCCGAACTCCTCGATCAGGTCCATCGGCTGATCCGGGGCGTTGCCCTTGGACTTGCTGATCTTCTTGCGATCCGGATCGAGGATCCAGCCGTTGACGCTGATCGAGGACCACGGCAGCGAGTCGAACTCGAACCGGCTGCGCAGCATGGTGGAAAAGGCCCAGGTCCGGATGATCTCCGGACCCTGCGGGCGCAGGTCCATCGGGAACGTCCGGGCGAACAGGTCCTCGTCGCGCTGCCAGCCGCACACGATCTGTGGGGTCAGCGAGGACGTGGCCCAGGTGTCCATCACATCGGGGTCGCCGATGAAACCGTTGGGTTCGCCGCGCTGGGCCGGGCGGTAGCCGTCCGGAGTGTCGGCCTGCGGGTCGATCGGCAGCTCGGCCGGCGCGGGCAGGATCGGATGGTCCCAGTCGGGCGCGCCGTCGGAGCCGAGGCGGTACCAGACCGGGAACGGCACTCCGAAGAACCGCTGCCGGCTGATCAGCCAGTCGGTGTTGAGACCCTCGATCCAGTGCTCGAGCCGGGTCTGCATGAACGGCGGGTGCCAGGTCAGGGCCTCGGCGCCGGCCAGCATCTTCTCGCGCACGTCCGAATCCACGGCGCCGTTGCGGATGTACCACTGCCGGCTGGACACGATCTCCAGCGGCCGGTCGCCTTTCTCGAAGTACTTGACCGGATGTTCGATCGGCCGCGGCTCACCGGAGATCGAACCGTGCTCGGCCAGCAGCTCCAGCAGCCGCAGCCGGGCCGAGTGCACAGTCTTGCCGGCCAGCTCCTGGTAGGCGTCGTCGACCCGGCTCAGCCACTGCGGCGTCTCGGTCTGGAACCGGCCGTTGCGACCGAGCACAACCCGCAGCGGCAGCTTGAACTCTCGCCACCAGGTGACGTCCGTGGTGTCGCCGAAGGTGCAGACCATGACCACGCCGGTGCCCTTGTCCGGATCGGCCAGCGGGTGGGCGTACACCGGCACGGGCACGTTGAACACCGGCGTGCGCAGTTCGGTGCCGACCAGGTCGGCGTAACGCTCGTCGTCGGGGTTGACCACAACCGCGGCACAGGCCGGCAGCAGCTCCGGCCGGGTGGTGTCGATCTCGACCGCGCTGCCGTCCGGGCGCCGGAACCGCAGCCGGATGTAGGCGCTCTTGGTAGCGCGGTCCTCGATCTCGGCCTGGGCCACCGCGGTCTGGAAATCCACGTCCCACAGCGTCGGAGCATGCGAGAGGTAGGCGTCGCCGCGAGCGAGGTTGTTCAGGAACGCCGCCTGGGCCACGCGGCGGGAGTCGGCGCTGATCGTGGTGTAGTTGGTGCGCCAGTCGACCGAAAGCCCGATGGTGCGAAACAGCTGCTCGAAACCCTGCTCGTCGATCGCGGTCTGCCGTTCGCACAGCTCGAGGAAGTTCGGCCGGGACACCTCGCGCCGGCGCTCGGACTTCGGTCGCTTCTCACTCGGCTCGATCTGCAGCCCCGGCTCGTACGGCAGGCTCGGGTTGCACCGGACGCCGTAGAGGTTCTCGACGCGGCGCTCGGTCGGCAGGCCGTTGTCGTCCCAGCCCATGGGGTAGAAGACCTCGCGCCCGCTCATCCGGCGGTACCGCGCCATCGCGTCGACCTGGACGTAACCGAAGACGGTGCCCAGGTGAAGCTGACCGCTGACGGTGGGCGGCGGGGTGTCGATCGAGTAGATCTCGGACCGGCTCTTGGTGCGGTCGAAGCGGAATACCCCGGCCCGTTCCCACTCGGCGGACCACTTGGCTTCCAGGCCTGCTAGCGACGGGCGTTCCGGGATCTCTGGCACCAGTTAAGAATACTGGGCCGCTCGAGCCGGTCCGGCCCGGACCAGCCCGGCCGGCCACGCCGGTTCGGTTGCGGCGGTGGCGGCTTCGCCGGCCTCAGGCCAGCTCGACCGGATCGAGGACGATCCGGACCGGACCACCGGACTTGCGCGCCGAACGTATTGCGGCGGCGGCATGCAGCGCCTCGGCCAGGGCCTGACCATCGGCCCGCGGCACCCGCAACAAGGTGCGGGTCTGCTCCGGCTTGCTCCTGGAGGGCGGACCGGCCTGGTGCACCGGCACCGAGCCCAACTCGGCCGCCCCGGCCGGAAGCTGGCTGGCCGCCAGTAGCTCAGCCACGTCGGCCGGTGACCCGGTGAGGGCGGCCAGCCGACCGGCCGGCGGGAAGCCCAGCGCGTCCCGATCGGCCAACTCCCGCTCGGCGAACCCGCCCGGATCCCAGCGGATCAGCGCCTGGACCGCCGGCAGGCCGGGGTCAGCCCCGACGACAACGGTGCCGCCGGCCACGACCAGGGCCGCGGCGTTGCACCATCGGCGCAGCGTCTCCTCGGCCGCCCGCAGGTCGGGCCGGCCGAGCAAGGCCCAGCCGTCGAGTAGCAGCGCCGCGCCATAGCCGGCGGCAGCGACCGGCTCCGCGCCGGGCGTGGCCACCACCACCGCCGGTCCGTCCGGCACCTCGGCCAGCACCGTGTCGCCGGCGCTGGTGCGCAGCGGCACTCCCGGGAAGGCTCGTCCGAGTTCTTCGGCGGTCCGGCTCGACCCCACGACCACGGCGCGCAGCCGCTGGCCTCCGCAGGTCGGACAGCGCCACTCGGTGGCCGCCCGCCCGCACCAGCGACAGGTCGGCGTCTGCGCGGCCCCGGGCAGGGCGAGCGGGCCGGCGCAGTGCGGACACCGAGCCGGGTGCCGATCGCGGGCACAGGCCAGCGTCGGCAAGTAGCCCCGTCTCGGTACCTGGACCAGCACCGGCTGGCCGGCGCCCAGCGCCGCCCGGGCGGCCCGAAAGGCCAGCGCCGGAAGCCGGGCCGTCTGGGCCGCCGGATCCCGGGCCAGTTCGGCATCGTCACCGGCAGCGACGATGCGCGGCGCGCTGACCCGCACCGCGTCCCGATCGGCCACCACCGGTCGCGACCACTTCAGCTGCCGGAGCAGCGCCGCCTCGGCCGTCTCGGCGAAGCCGGCCAGCAGCAGGGCGCAGCCATCCAGCGTGGAGCGCAGCACGGCGACGTCGCGGGTGTGCGGGTACGGGGCCCGCGGTTCGACCAGCAGGTCGTCACCGTCGTCCCAGATCGCGACCAGACCGAGGTCGGCCACCGGCGCGAACACCGCCGATCGGGTCCCGACGACGGCCCGGACCGCGCCGCGCCGGACGGCCAACCAGCGGCGGTACCGGGTTTCCGGGCCGAGCTCGGCGGCCAGGCTCACATGTGAGCCGGCCGGCAACCGCTCGGCCAGGGCTCGATCGACCCGGGCCAGATCTCGGGAGTCCGGCACCACCACAATGGCGCCGCGGCCGCCGGCGAGGCTGGCTTGCACCGCCTCGGCCAGCCGGGCCGGCCAATCTTCACCGGGCAGTGCCCGCCAGCCGGCCCGCGCCGGCTTGCCCTGCGCGACCGCGGACAGGAACGCCGGGCCGGCCCGGTACCGGGACCAGCCGGACGGATCGGGGGCCGATGGCGAGGCCGCCGGCTCCGGTTGGGCCGCGGCCTCGGCCCGGGCATGCCGGGCCGGCACCGCCAGCCGCACCACGTCGGCGAACGTGCCGGCGTAGCGGTCGGCCACCTGCCGGAACAGTCGAGCCGTCTCGGGGGTGAGGACCGGTACCGCGCCGACACCGCGTTCCAGGAAGGCCAGCCGTCCGTCGTGTTCGGATGCCGCCTGCCGAGCCAGCACCCAGGCGTCGATCAGCCGGCCGGCGAAGCGCACCCGGACTCGCGAGCCCGGCACCACCTCCTCGGCCAGTTCGGCTGGTACCAGGTAGTCGAAAGGACGGTCCAGGTGCGGCAGTGGCGAATCGACCGCGACCCGGGCCACCGGTTGGTGTTCGGCCGCGGCCCGGCCCGGCGCCTGGTCGGCTCGGGTCGACCGGCCGGGCCGCGGGCCGAGCCGGCCCAGCCCGGGCAGCCGGGGCGGGTCGGCGGGATCGGCGGTCATGAGCCATGCCTACCAGCAGCCGGCCACAGTTTCGGGTCCCGGCGATGGGCGACGCCCGCACCGGCAACCCTGGCGGGCCGGTGCGGGCGTCGTCGGTAGAGCGTCAGAGCGGAGCGGCTAGCCCCGGGCGAGCTTGGCCAGCTGCTCGGCCCGGTCGGTCTTCTCCCAGGTGAAATCGTCGTCCTCGCGGCCGAAGTGCCCGTAGGCGGCGGTCTTCTGGAAGATCGGCCGCTTCAGGTCCAGGTCGCGGATGATGGCGGCCGGGCGCAGGTCGAAGCTCTGGTTGATGGCATCGATGATGTTCTCCACCGGCACCGTCTCGGTGCCGAAGGTCTCCACGAACAGCCCGACCGGCTCGGCCTTGCCGATCGCGTAGGCGACCTGGACCTCGCACCGCTTGGCCAGCCCGGCCGCGACGACGTTCTTCGCCACCCAGCGCATGGCGTAGGCGGCCGAGCGGTCCACCTTCGACGGGTCCTTGCCGGAGAACGCGCCGCCACCGTGGCGGGCCATGCCGCCGTAGGTGTCGACAATGATCTTGCGGCCGGTCAGGCCGGCGTCGCCCATCGGGCCACCGGTGACGAAACGACCGGTCGGGTTGACCAGCAACCGGTAGTCGGAGGTGTCCAGCTGCGGCACCAGTTCCAGCACCGGCTTGACCACGTGCTCCTCGACGTCCGGCTTGAGCAGCGTCTCCAGATCGATGTCCTCGGCGTGCTGGCTCGAGACGACCACGGTGTCCAGCCGGACCGCCTGGTCATTGACGTATTCGATGGTGACCTGGGTCTTGCCATCGGGGCGCAGGTAGGGCACGGTGCCGTTCTTGCGGACCTCGGTCAGCTTCTCCGACAGCCGGTGCGCCAGCCAGATCGGCAGCGGCATCAGCTCGGGAGTGTCGTCGCAGGCATAGCCGAACATCAGGCCCTGGTCCCCGGCGCCCTGAGCAGCGATCGCGTCCTCGCTGCCCTCGACCCGGGCCTCGTAGGCGGTGTCCACGCCCTGGGCGATGTCAGCCGACTGCGCCCCGATCGACACGCTGACCCCGCACGACTCACCGTCAAAACCCTTGCGCGAGGAGTCATAGCCGATGCCGAGAATGGTCTGACGCACGATGGCCGGGATGTCGGCGTAGGCGTTGGTGGTGACCTCACCGGCGATGTGCACCTGGCCGGTGGTGATCAGGGTCTCCACCGCAACCCGGCTGGCCGGATCGGAGGTCAGCAGCGCATCCAGGATCCCGTCAGAGATCTGGTCGGCGATCTTGTCCGGGTGCCCCTCGGTCACAGACTCCGAGGTGAACAGGCGACGGCTCACGAAAATGCTCCTAGCGGTGTCAGTGCGGCCGGCAACTCCTGCGTCCACGGCCGGGCCAGCTTCTTGTCAGGCTTGTGGCAGGTATCCAGCGCGATAGTTTACCGGTTCAGCCGCGAAACGACCGCATCGCACAGCGCGGCCGCCAGGACGGTCTTGGGGCCGAACGGCACATCGTGGACACTGCCGTCGGCGCCCAGGATGACTGCCGCGGTGTCCGGCTGGCCGAAGACCTTGGTCTCGGACACCTCGTTGACCACCAGCAGGTCACAACCCTTGCGGGTCAACTTCTGCCGGCCGTGCGCCAGTGCGTCGGCCTTGTCGTCTCCGGTCTCGGCGGCGAAACCGACGATGACCGCGGCCTGTAGCTCACCGGCGGATCGAGCCGCGACGAGCTCGCTCAGCACGTCCGGGTTGGCTACCAGTGCCAGTTCCGGCGGCGGACCGGCGGTCTTCTTGATCTTCGCGCCGGCCGGCCGGGACGGCCGGAAGTCAGCCACGGCCGCGGTCATGACCACGACGTCGGCGGTCTTGGCCGCGGTCAGGGTCGCCAGCCGCAGTTGCTCGGCCGTGCTCACCCGGATCACCTCGGCCGCGGCCGGATCGGGTAGTTCGACGTTGGCCGCGACCAAGCTCACCCGTGCGCCCCGGCCGGCCGCGACCAGGGCCACGTCGTAGCCCTGCCGGCCGGAGGAACGGTTGCCCAGATAGCGCACCGGGTCCAGCGGCTCCCGGGTGCCGCCGGCGGTGACCACGACGTGCCGGCCGGCCAGGTCCGGCGGGAGGGCGTCCGGACGCTGCAGCAGCAGTTCGGCCAGCCGGGCGATCTCGGCCGGCTCCGGCAACCGGCCCCGACCCGAGTCGGTGCCGGTCAGCCGGCCGTCCGCCGGTTCCAGTACGACCGCGCCCCGCCGACGCAGGGTGGCCACGTTCTCGACCGTGGCCGGGTGCTCCCACATCTCGGTGTGCATTGCCGGGGCGAACAGCACCGGGCACCGGGCGGTCAGCAGGGTGTTGGTCAGCAGGTCGTCGGCCAGCCCGTTCGCGGCCTTGGCCAGCAGGTCGGCCGTGGCCGGGGCGACCACGACCAGTTCGGCCCGCCGGCCGAGGGCGACGTGCGGAACCTGGTCGGCTTCAGCCCAGACCTCGCTGGCCACCGGATGGTGGGACAGGGCGGCCCAGGTCGGCGCGCCGACGAATTGCAGCGCTGCGGCCGTCGGCACCACGGTCACGTCGTGACCGGCTTCGGTCAGCTTGCGCAGCAGGTCGGCCGCCTTGTACGCGGCGATGCCGCCGGCCACGCCGAGCACGACCGACTTGGCCACGGCAGTCAACTCCGGCCCGCTGCGGGCAACCGTTACTCGGCCGCGCCGGCGTTCTCGGCCGGCTTGAACTCGATCAGGTCGGTGTTGATCTCGCGCAGCGCGATCGACAACGCCTTTTCCTGGGCGGCGGTCTCGACCATCGGTCCGACGTATTCGAGCAGGCCCTCGCCGAGCTGGCTGTAGTACGCGTTGATCTGGCGTGCCCGCTTGGCCGCAACGATGACCAGCGCGTACTTCGAGCCCGTACGCTCCAGCAGCTCGTCGATCGGCGGGTTGGTGATGCCTTCGGGTGCGGGTGCAGTCACGCGGATAGCCTCAAATCACGAACGGAAGGTGAAGGCAGCCGAGGACGGCATGCCTTTGGCACAGCAATGCTACCAAGCGCCCGTCCAGCCAGCGCGCCGCCGACCGGTCCCGGGCGCCGCGCCGATGTGGGTAACCTCACCCGCCTCGACCGGTGGGCGTCGATAAGGTTCGGCCATGGTAAAGGTCGCCGCCCTGAAGGAAACCGGCGCCGGCGAGCGCCGGGTGGCGCTCGATCCGGACAGCAGCAAGCGGCTGGCTGCCGCCGGCGCGCAGGTACTGATCGAAGCCGGCGCGGGCTCGACCGCCTGGTTTCCGGACCAGGCCTACCGCGAGGCCGGGGCCACTGTGACCGATCGGGCCACCGCCCTGTCCGAGGCCGAGCTGGTGGTGGCGGTCGGAGTTCCCGACTCTCACCTGATCGAGCAGCTGCGGGCGGGACAGGCCTTCCTCGGCCTGTTCGCTCCGCTGACGAACCCGGCCCTGGCCCGCGAGCTGGCCGGTCGCGGGATCACCGCGATCAGCCTGGACGGCCTGCCCCGGACCCTGACCCGGGCCCAGAGCATGGATGCGCTGAGCTCGCAGGCCAGCGTCGCCGGCTACCGCGCGGTACTGCTGGCCACCGAGCACTACGACCGGTTCTTCCCGATGCTGATGACCGCGGCCGGAACTTCCAAACCGGCGGCCGTGCTGGTGCTGGGTGCCGGCGTCGCCGGTTTGCAGGCGATCGGCACCGCCCGCCGGCTCGGCGCGGTGGTCAGCGGCTACGACGTGCGCCCGGCAGCTCGGGAGGAGGTCAAGTCGCTCGGGGCGAAGTTCATCGAGCTGAAGGCGGGCATCTCCGCCGCCGGCGAGGGCGGCTACGCCCGGGAGCTGACCGAGGACGAGCGGTCGGCGCAACAGGCCGAGTTGGCCGAGCACATCGCCCGGCACGACGTGGTCATCACCACCGCCCAGGTCCCCGGCCGGCGGCCGCCGGTGCTGGTGACTGCCGAGGTGGTGGCCCGGATGCGACCGGGTTCGGTCCTGGTCGACCTGGCGGCAAGCCCGCTGGGCGGCAACGTCGAAGGTTCGGTGCCGGGCGAGGTCACCGTGACCGAGCAGGGCGTGACGGTGATCGGCGCGACCAACCTGCCGGCCCGGCTACCCACCAGCGCCAGCCAGGCCTTCGGCCGCAACGTGAGCGCGCTGGTGACGCACCTGATCGCCGACGGCGAATTGCGGATAGATCCGACCGACGAGATCCAGGCCGGGGTCGTGATCACCCATGGCGGCCAGGTGGTGCACCCGGGCGTCCGGCAGGCAGTGGAGGCAATGGCATGACCCAAGGTTTCGTCGGCGATCTGACGATCTTCGTGCTCGCCCTGCTGGTCGGCTTCGAGGTGATCAGCAAGGTGCCGGCCACGCTGCACACCCCGTTGATGTCGGGGGCGAACTCGATTCACGGCGTGGTGCTGGTGGGCGTGGTCATCCTGTCGGCCTCGGTCAACGGGCCGATCGGCTACATCCTCACCTTCCTGGCCGCGGCGTTCGGCGACGCGAACGTGGTCGGTGGTTACGCGGTCACCGACCGGATGCTGCAGATGTTCCGCAAGCGCCCGGTCCCGGCCGCTTCTAAGCCCGAAGGCGCCGACTCGTGAGCGGATTCGACAACGCGGTGCGGCTGGCCTCGCTGCTGGGCGCGGTGGCCTTCGTCCTCGGCCTGCACCTGATGAACTCACCGGCCACCGCGCGCCGGGGTAACCAGCTCTCGGCGGCCGGCATGCTGGTCACGGTCGTGGCCGTGCTGGCCGAAGTCGGTCACGGCGGCAGCATGAGCGCCACCCGCTGGCTGGTACTCATCTGCGGTGCCCTGATCGGCGGCGCGGTCGGGCTGTACTCGGCCCGCAAGGTGGCGATGACGCAGATGCCACAGCTGGTCAGCCTGTTCAACGCGGTCGGCGGCGGCGCGGCCCTGCTGATCGCGCTGGCCGATTACCAGCACGACCCGCACGTCTCGGCCGGCGTCGCGCTGGCCGGCACGCTGGACGTGCTCATCGGCGGGGTGACCTTCTCCGGCTCGCTGGTGGCCGCGGCCAAGCTGCAGGGTTACTGGAGCCAGCCGGTCAGCCTGCCCGGTGGCCGGTTCATCTCGGCCGCGCTCACCCTGGCCGCGATCGCCGCCGGCATCGACGTCATCGCCGGCGCCCACAACGCCTGGATCCTGCTGATCGAGGTCGTGGCGGCGCTGGGCATCGGCATCCTGATGGTGCTGCCGATCGGCGGCGCCGACATGCCGGTCGTGATCTCGCTGCTCAATGCGTTCACCGGCACCGCGGTGGCGATGGCCGGTTTCGTACTGCAGAACGCAACCCTGACCATCGCCGGAGCGCTGGTGGGAGCCTCCGGCGGGATCCTGACCAAGTTGATGGCCGACGCGATGAACCGATCGGTGGTGTCCATCATTGCCGGCGGATTCGGCACCGGCGCCACCGGCGTTGCGGCCGGTCCGAGTGCCGGCGGCTCGGTCAAGTCGGTCGCGGTCGATGACGCCGCCCTGCAGTTGGCCTACGCCAGCAAGGTCATCGTCGTCCCCGGCTACGGGCTGGCGGCGGCTCAGGCCCAGCACGAGCTGCGCGAGCTGGCGGCCCTGTTGGAGGATCGCGGCATCGAAGTCTCCTACGCCATCCATCCGGTCGCCGGTCGGATGCCGGGGCACATGAACGTGTTGCTGGCCGAAGCCAATGTGCCCTACGACCAGCTTCGGGAGATGGAAGACATCAATCCCGAGTTCGACCGGGCCGACGTGGCGCTGGTCGTCGGCGCCAACGACGTGACCAATCCGGCCGCGCGCCGGCCCGGCAACGCCGTTTCCGGGATGCCGATTCTCGATGTCGACCATGCCAAGTCGGTCATCGTGATCAAGCGGTCGATGGCCTCGGGTTACGCCGGCATCGACAACGAGCTCTACACCGATCCCAAGACCAGCATGCTGTTCTCCGACGCCAAGAAAGGCCTGGCCCAACTGGTCGCTGCGACCAAACAGGTCGCTTGAGCCGGGCTCACCCCAGCGCTCACGCCGGTGACGGGGCGCTGAGCAGCGAGACCACCTCGGCTGCCGCCCGCCGGATGTCGTCGTTGACCACCACCACGTCGAACTCGTGATCGGCCGCCAGTTCCTGCTCGGCCAGCCGCAGCCGGGCCTCCACCACCTCGGCGGTCTCGGTCCCCCGTACCGCCAGCCGGGCCCGCAGGTCCTCGACCGAGGGCGGAGCCAGGAAGATCAACTGGGCCTCGGGCATCTGCTGCCGGATCTGGCGGGCTCCCTGCAGGTCGATCTCCAGCAGCGCCGGCTGGCCGGCGGCCAGGTGCTGCTCGACCGGCAGCCGCGGCGTGCCGTAGCGGTACCCGGCGAAGTCGGCGTGTTCGAGCAGGCGCTGGTTGGCGACCAGATCGTCGAATTCCCGGTCACTGACGAAGTGGTACTGCACGCCGTCGGCCTCGCCGGGCCGGGGCGGTCGCGTCGTGCACGAGACGGATACCCACACGTGCGGGAACAATCGCCGGACCTCGGCCACCACCGTGCCCTTGCCCACGCCGGACGGTCCGGACAGGACGGTGAGGCGGGCGGCGTTGGTCGCGGTCATGCTGGCGATTCTGCCTGGTCGCTCGAGGGCCGCGACAATGCGGTGCGCTGACCCGGCCAGGCACCGCTCTCGGCCCGGTCGGGTCAGCCACTGTCCGCGCGTCGGAGCCGGTGGCCGTCAGCCCTGCAGGAACCGGAAATCGTCGATCACGCGCTCGGCCGCCGCCCGCAGCCCAGCCCGGGTCGGTCCCTGCCGCAAGACTTCGCGGGACAGGCTGGGCAGCACCTGACCCAACTGGTCACCGAAGATCCGCCGCACGTCGGCCGCCGTGCCGCCTTGGGCGCCGAGGCCCGGTACCAGGATCGGGCCGTTGAGCTGGGACAGGTCCGCGACCGACTCCCCGATCGTCGCGCCGACCACCACTCCCAGCGAGCCGAACGGGGTCTGGCCGGCGTTGCGGGCGCCGATCTCGTCGATGACCGTCTGGGCCACCGTCCGGCCATCGGCCTGGCGGGCGTGCTGGATCGACGGTGCCTCCGGATTCGAGGTCAGGGCGATGACGAAGATCCCTCGGTCGGTGCGCTCGGCCAGTTCGAACGCCGGGTCCAGAGCCCCGACGCCGAGGTAGGGGTTCGCGGTGATGGCATCGACGGCCAGCCCCGATCCGGGATCGAAATAGGCCTCGGCGTACGCGGCCATGGTCGAGCCGATATCGCCGCGTTTGACGTCGGCCAGCACCAGCGCACCGGCATCGCGGCAACCGGCGATGCAGCGCTCCAGCAACGCGACTCCGCGCGAACCGAACCGCTCGAAGAAGGCCGACTGCGGCTTGATCACCGCGGCCACGTCGGCGAAAGCCTCCACGCAGGTGTCGACGAAGCGCTCCAGCGAGATCAGGTCATCGGCCAGACCCCACTGCTCGAGCAAGCTCGCGTGCGGGTCCACGCCGATGCACACCGGCCCCCGCTCGGCGATCGCTGCCGCCAGCCGGGCCCCGAACCTCACGCGCTGACCTCCTCGGTACCCAGGCCGGGGTGACCCAGGCCGGGCTGGGCCGGGCTGGACGGTGTCGAGCCGGCCGGGCGATGGCCGAAGCCGATCGCCTCGGTGACCGAACCAAACCCGCACCGTTCGAGTTCTGCATGCAGTTCTCGGCTGATCCGCACCGGAGCAGTGGGATCGTTGAACACCGTGGTGCCGACCGACACTGCCGAGGCTCCGGCCAGGATGAACTGCAGCGCGTCCTGCCCGGTGCGGATGCCACCCATGCCGAGCAGTGGCAGGTGCGGCACCGCCTGATGCACCTGCCACACGCAGCGGACCGCCACCGGCCGGATCGCCGGGCCCGACAGGCCTCCGGTGATGCCACCGAGAGCCGGGCGCAACGTATCGGTGTCGATGACCAGGCCCAGCAGCGTGTTGATCAAGGAAATGCCGTCGGCACCGGCTTCGGCCACCGCACGCGCGATCTGGCCGATATCGGTGACATCGGGCGACAGCTTGGCGAAGATCGGGGTATCCGGATGCGCGGCGCGCCGAACGGCTCCGATCACCCGGGACGCAGCCAGCGGGTCGCAGGCGAAGACCTGGCCCCGGGACTCGACGTTGGGACAGGAGATGTTGACCTCGATCAGGTCGACCGGTTCCGAGTACAGCCGCTTGGCCAGGGCCACGTACTCGTCGGTGTGGCCGCCGGCGATCGAGACCACCGCCCGGGCGCCGTGCTGCTTGAGCCAGGGCAGGTCGTGGGCCAAGAAGGACTCGATGCCCGGCCCCTGCAGGCCGATGGAGTTGAGCATCCCGCTCGGCGTCTCGGCCATCCGCGGCGTCGGTCGGCCGGATCGCGGGGTGAGCATGATCGACTTGGTGACCACCGCACCGATAGCCGAGACATCGAAGAATTGGCCCAGTTCCCGGCCGGCGGCGGCACAGCCGGAGGCGGTGAGCACCGGGTCGGGCAGTGCGAGCGAGGCCAGCCGGGTCGACATGTCCACCACCTAGTGACCTCCCATCGCATCGGCACCGAGCAGGTCCGGCGGCAGCGATCCGACATCACCCCAGCGCACCCGCGCGGCATCGAAGACCGGGCCCTCGACGCAGGAGCGGACGAACCGCGACACCCCGTCGGCTCCACGCACCGGCAGCACGCAGGTCATGCAGATCCCGATCCCGCAGGCCATCGACTCCTCCACCGCGACCTGAGCCGGGATGGCATGGGCCTGAGCGACCGCCCCCACCGCCTGCAGCATCGGCATCGGCCCGCAGGCGTAGACGATCTGGGCACCGAGTTGCTCGATCGCCGCTGGCAACGGATCGGTGACCCGGCCCCGCTGGCCGGCCGACCCGTCGTCGGTGGTCACTGTCACCGAGCCGATGAGCCGTTTGGCCGCGAGCTCGCCGAACAGTCGCCCGGCGGTGGCGGCGCCGAGGATCATCCGAACGTCGCTGCCGCCGGCCAGCAGCATTTCGGCCAGCGGCAGCAACGGCGCCGAGCCGTAACCACCGCCGACCAGCACGGCCGGCACCGGCTCGCGGGGAAGCGGGAACGGCACGCCCAGCGGGCCGACCAGGTCGAGCTTGGCGCCGACCGGCTGCCGCACCAGCCAATCGGTACCGCGCCCGTGGGGCGCGACCACGAACTGGACGGTGCCGGCGTACTCCTGGGCCGGCTTGACCCCGTACAGGGCAAACGAGCGGCGCAAGAGCATGGAGGAATCGGGGCCGCCGACGGCCACCGCCACGAACTGACCGGGGCGGAACGATCGAGCGACGCCGGCTGCGACCACGGTGAACTGGGTGTAGTCACCGAAGCGGGTTACGTCGAAGATCTCGCCCGTCTCCTGAACCGGCGGCCCGGGCTGGACCGCCGTGGGCTCGGGGCCGGTCGCGGTCATCGGCCGGCCCGCCACCGGGCCAGCGCCCGGTGATGCTCCTGCAGCGATGTCACGGTCACCTCGCCCCCGATCAGGTTCTCGATCCCCTGCACGGCCGCCGCGATCGCCTGCACCGTGGTCAGGCACGGGATCCCGACCTGCACCGCTGCGGTCCGGATCTCGTAGCCGTCGACCCGGGGCCCGGAGTTGCCCGGCGAGCCGAAGGGTGTGTTGAGCACCAGCTGCACCTTCTCGGCCAGGATCTCCTCGACCACGTTGCCCGGCCCGCTGGAGAACTTGCCGACAACCTCGGCGGAAACGCCGTTGCGCCGCAGCACCTGGGCCGTCCCCTCGGTGGCCATGATCTTGAACCCGAGGTCACGCAGCAGCTTGACCGGGAACAGCGCGGCCCGCTTGTCCCGATTGGCGATCGACACGAACACCGTCCCCTGAGTCGGCAGCGATCCGTAGGCCGCGGCCTGGGACTTGGCGAAGGCGGTGCCGAACACCCGGTCGAAGCCCATCACCTCACCGGTGGACTTCATCTCCGGCCCCAGGATGGAGTCGATGGAGTCACCCGATGCAGTCCGGAACCGGTGGAACGGCAGCACCGCCTCCTTGACCGCGATCGGTGCGTCCGGGGGCAGGTCCCCACCGTCACCCCGGGCCGGCAGCATGCCTTCGGCCCGCAACTCGGCGATGCTGGTGCCGAGGGCGATCCGGGCCGCGGCCTTGGCCAGTGGCACCGCGGTGGCCTTGGACACGAACGGCACGGTCCGGCTGGCCCGAGGGTTGGCTTCGAGCACGTAGAGCAGGTCGCCGGACAGTGCGTACTGGACGTTGAGCAGGCCGCGCACGCCGACGCCACGAGCGATCTTCAGGGTGGCGGCCCGAACCTGGTCGATGGTGACCGCGCCGAGCGTGATCGGCGGTAGCGCGCAGGCCGAGTCGCCGGAGTGGATGCCGGCCTCCTCGATGTGCTCCATCACACCGCCGAGGTAGAGCTCGTGGCCGTCGAAGAGGGCGTCGACGTCGATCTCGATGCTGTCGTCGAGGAAGCGGTCGACCAGCACCGGCCGGTCCGCGGCGATGTCGGTCGCCCGGTCGATGTAGGTGGCCAGGCCGCCCTCGTCGTAGACGATCTCCATACCCCGGCCCCCGAGCACGTAGGACGGGCGGACCAGCACCGGATAGCCGATCTCCTCGGCCACCTCGCGAGCCTGCTCGAAGGAGGTGGCCAGCCCGTGTCGCGGTGCCAGCAGCCCGGCCTCGGCCAGTACCCGGCCGAACTCGCCCCGATCCTCGGCCAGGTCGATGGCTTCGGGTTGGGTGCCGAGTACCGGCACCCCGGCCGCCTTGAGCCGCTCGGCCAGCCCCAGCGGGGTCTGGCCGCCCAGGGTGCAGATGACCCCGGTGACCGTCCCCGAGGCCCGTTCGGCCTCGACCACTTCGAGCACGTCCTCCAGCGTGAGCGGCTCGAAGTAGAGCCGGTCGGCCGTGTCGTAGTCGGTGGACACCGTCTCGGGATTGCAGTTGATCATGACCGTCTCGTACCCGGCCGCGCGCAGCGCCATCACCGCGTGCACGCACGAGTAGTCGAACTCGATGCCCTGGCCGATCCGGTTCGGACCGCTACCGAGGATGAGCACCTTCGGCTTGATCGGCTGCGGGGCGACCTCGGTCTCGGAGTCGTAGCTGGAGTAGTGATAGGGCGTGCTGGCCGCGAACTCGGCGGCGCAGGTGTCCACGGTCTTGTAGACGGGGCGGATGCCAGCCCGGTGCCGCAGCCGCCGGACCCCGTCCTCACCGGAGAGCTCCGGACGCAGCGCGGCGATCTGGCGATCGGACAGTCCGTGGCGCTTGGCCTTGCGCAGCAGGGTTGGCGTGAGGATCTCGGCGTCAGCCAGCTCGCGGCCCACGGCCAGGATCTGAGCGAACTGGTCGACGAACCACGGGTCGATCCCGGTGGCGTCGGCGACCTCGTCCACCCCGGCCCCGGCTCGCATCGCCCGCTCGATCGCGTAGAGCCGGCCATCGGTCGGCACCGAGGCGATCCCCAGCAATTCCTCCACCGACGGCAGGTCGTCCCCGACCGGATCGGCGGTCCAGAACCCGGCCGCCTTGGTCTCCATCGAGCGCATCGCCTTGCCCAGGGCCTCGGTGAAGTTGCGCCCGATGGCCATCGCCTCACCGACCGATTTCATATGCGTGGTCAGCACCGGGTCGGCACCGGGGAATTTCTCGAACGCGAAGCGCGGCACCTTGATGACCACGTAGTCCAGCACCGGTTCGAAGCACGCCGGCGTGGCCTTGGTGATGTCGTTGGTGACCTCGTCCAAGGTGTAGCCGACGGCCAGCTTGGCCGCGATCTTGGCAATCGGGAAACCGGTCGCCTTCGAGGCCAGCGCGCTGGAGCGCGACACCCGCGGGTTCATCTCGATCACGATCAGCCGGCCGGTCTTTGGATCGACTGCGAACTGGATGTTGCAGCCTCCGGTATCGACCCCCACCTCGCGCAGCACCGCGATACCCAGATCGCGCATCTGCTGATATTCGCGGTCGGTCAGGGTCATCGCCGGGGCCACCGTGATCGAGTCACCGGTGTGCACGCCCATCGGGTCCACGTTCTCGATCGAACACACCACCACGACGTTGTCGTGGCGATCGCGCATGAGTTCGAGCTCGAACTCCTTCCAGCCGAGCACGCTCTCCTCGACCAGCACCTCGTGCACCGGGCTGGCGGCCAGGCCGCGAGCGGCCCGGATCCGCACCTCCTCGGCGCTGTGAGCCATCCCCGAACCCAGCCCGCCCATGGTGAACGACGGCCGGATGACCACCCGGTTGCCCACCGTCTCGGCGAAGGCCACTGCCTCGTCCAGGCTGTGGCACACGGCCGAGTCCGGCACGTCGCCACCGATCTTGCGGACGATCTCCTTGAACTTCTGCCGATCCTCGCCGCGCTGGATGGCGTCGATATCGGCTCCGATCAGCTCGACCCCGTACCGATCCAGAACCTTGCGCTCGTGCAGTTCGACCGCCAGGTTGAGCGCGGTCTGGCCGCCCAGGGTGGCCAGCAGCGCGTCGACCGGGTGCCCCCGTTCGGCCTCGGCCGCCAGCACCTTCTCCACGTACTCGACCAACAGGGGCTCGACGTAGGTGGCATCGGCGAACTCCGGATCGGTCATGATCGTGGCCGGATTGGAGTTGATCAGGCTGACCCGGAAACCCTCGGCCCGCAGCACGCGGCAGGCCTGGGTACCGGAGTAGTCGAACTCGCAGGCCTGGCCGATCACGATCGGTCCCGAACCGATGACCAGGATGTGCTTGATATCCGTGCGCTTGGGCATCAGCGCTCACCCTTCTGGGCGTCCAGGGAGTTCGGGCCGCCCTCCAGCAGCTCTCGAAACCGGTCGAACAAGTAGGCGGCGTCATGCGGGCCGGCGGCCGCTTCGGGGTGATACTGGACCGAGAACGCCTTTGTTTCATAGGCCCGTAATCCCTCGACCACGTTGTCGTTGAGGCACACATGGCTGACCTCGACCGGACCGAACTCGGTGTCGCTGGGCCGGTCCAGCGGGGCGTCGACGGCGAAGCCGTGATTGTGGGCGGTGATCTCGACCTTGCCGGTCGCGCGGTCGGCCACCGGCTGGTTGATGCCCCGGTGTCCGTAGCGCAGCTTGTACGTGCCGAAGCCGAAGGCCCGGCCGAGGATCTGGTTGCCGAAGCAGATCCCGAACACCGGGACCTGCCGGCGCAGCAGCTCGCGCACGGTCGCCACCGCCCGATCGGCCGTGGCCGGATCGCCTGGCCCATTGGCCAGGAAGACAGCGTCGGCGCCGGTGGCCACGATCTGCTCGGAACTTGATCGAGCCGGCAGCACGTGCGTGGTGATGCCCCGTTCCGCCATGCGGTGCGGGGTCATTGCCTTGATGCCGTAGTCGAGCGCGGCCACGGTGAAGCGGTGCTCGCCGATGGCCGGCACGACGTACGGCTCGGCCGTGCTGACCTCGTCGGTCAGGTCGGCTCCGAGCATCCCGGGCGCGGCTTTGACTTTTTCCAGCAGGGACTCCGGGTTCAGGTCGGTGCTCGAGATGACTGCTCGCATCGCGCCCCGTTCGCGCAGATGCCGGGTCAGGGCGCGGGTGTCGATGCCACTGATGCCGACGACGTGCTGACGCTGCAGTTCCTCATCCAGGCTCCGGGTCGCCCGCCAGCTCGAAACCCGGCGGGCCGGATCACGCACGACGTAACCGGAAACCCAGATCCGGCTCGACTCCGGGTCCTCGTCGTTGACGCCGGTGTTGCCGATGTGCGGTGCGGTCTGAACCACGATCTGGCGGTGATAGGAAGGATCGGTCAGGGTCTCCTGGTAGCCGGTCATGCCGGTGTTGAACACCGCCTCACCGAAGGTCTCCCCCGGCAGTCCGTAGGATTCGCCGACGAAGGTCCGGCCGTCTTCCAGGACGAGTAACGCGGTCTCGGTCACGAGGCTTCGCTCTCCTGCTTCTGTTCGTTGATTGCCCTTATCCAGCTGGGGTAACGGCTTCGATCGTCGCCGCGGAGGCCGGTGTCGAGCAGCTGCTCACCGAGCTGCCACCGCAGCACCAGCAGGCCACCGGGTCCGACTACCTTCCCGGCCAGCGCCGGTTCCAGGCGGGCGTCGACCAGCTGCCCGGCGGCGATGAAGATCGTGCTCGCGCCGGAGCGGTCCAAGACCACACCGGCCCGGAACAGCCGAGCGGTGCACTCTGCCCGCAGGCCCAGGCCGTGCACCACGATCCGGTTCTGCCACTGGGTGGCGACGGTGCTGCCGACATACAGGCCGGTCAGCTCGGGCACCAGCTCCGGACCCAGCTCGGCCGGCGCGGCCGATGGGGCCGGCACGTCGTCCTGGCGCCGACCCCGTGCCCGCCAGCCGGCGCGCATGCCGAACAGCAGTAGCGCGAACAGCACCAGGCACCCCACCACCAGCAGCGCCCGGGTCATGCCAGGCCCTCTCGCCCGACCAGCCGGCCGTCGCGCGCCGTCAGGCGGCCGCGGAGCAGGGTCGCGGTGACCGGACCGGGCAACCGCCGACCGGCGTAGGGCGTGTTGGTAGCAATGGAGGCCAGCGCCTGCGGTACGACCAGCCAGTCCTGCTCGGCCGCCACGAGGGTCAGGTTGGCCGGCTCGCCGACCGCGAGCGGCCGGCCGTGGCCGGTGAGTCGGCCGATCACCGCCGGCCGTACGCTCATCCGATCGGCCAGGCCGGCCCAGTCCAGGTGACCGGGACGCAGCATCGTCTCGATCACGACGCCGAGCGCGGTCTGCAGTCCGAGCATGCCGAAGGCCGCATCGGCGAAGGCGTGATCCTTGTCCTGCGGAGCATGCGGGGCATGATCGGTGGCCACCGCGTCGATCGTGCCGTCGGCCAGCGCCGCCCGCAGCGCTTGCACGTCCTCCTCCGGCCGCAGCGGTGGATTCACCTTGTAGACGGGGTCGTAGCCGGCCAGCAGGTCACAGGTCAGCAGCAGGTGGTGCGGCGTCACCTCGGCCGTCACGTCGATCCCGCGCTGCTTGGCCCAGCGCAGCACCTCGACGCTCTCGGCCGTGCTGACGTGGCAGACATGCAACCGGCCCCCGACGTGCTCGGCCAGCATCACATCGCGCGCGATGATGCCGGCCTCGGCCACCGCCGGCCAGCCCGGCAGCCCGAGCCGGCCGGACAGCTCACCCTCATGGGCGCAGGCCGAGCCGTCGGCCAGCCGCGGGTCCTGGGCGTGCTGGGCCAGCACGGCGTCGAAGGGCTTGAGATATTCCAGCGCGCGCCGTAGCAGCCGGGAATCGGCCACGCACCGGCCGTCGTCGGAGAACACCCGGACCCGGGCCGCCGAGCGGGCCATGTTGCCGAGCTCGGCCAGACGCTGCCCGGCCAGACCGGCCGAGACGGCGCCGACCGGCCGCACGTCGACCAAACCGGCCTGCTCGCCGAGCTTGTGCACCTGCTCGACGATCTCGGCGGTGTCGGCGACCGGATCTGTGTTGGCCATCGCGTGCACCGCGGTGAAACCGCCCAGGGCCGCGGCCGCCGAGCCGGTGGCAACCGTCTCGGTGTCTTCCCGACCGGGCTCGCGCAGGTGCGTGTGCAGATCGACCAGGCCGGGCAGCAGGATCTGCTCGGCCCCGTCGATGACCTCGGCCCCGTCGGGCTCGAGCCGGGGGGCGATTTCGGCGATCCGGCCCCCGGCCACCCGCAGGTCGACCGGGGTGCGGCCCAGCGGGCGGACCCCGCGCAGCAGGATCGTCCGGTCGGAGCCGGTCATGCGTTCACCTCCGCCGGGATCGGTGCGGCTGCCCGGTCGGCGCCGGCGACCACGTGATAGAGCACCGCCATCCGGACCGCGACGCCGGCCCGGACCTGGGCCAGCACCAGGGATCGGTCGCTGTCAGCCGCCAGCGAGGAGATCTCCAGACCCCGGTTCATCGGGCCGGGATGGAGCACCGGGGCGTGCTCGGGCAGCAGCGCGAGCCGCGCCGGCGACAGGCCGTATCCGATGGCGTACTCCCGCTCGGTCGGGAAGTAGCCGACGCCGCCGCCGGCCGCGCCCCCGCCCATGCGCTCGCGCTGGACCCGCAGCATCATCACCGCATCGACGTCGCCGGCCACCTTGCCGGCCAGCGTGGCGTCGAGGTCCCAGCTCGTCTCGCAGTCCCAGCTGCTCACGCCGGACGGCATCAGCGTGGGCGGCGCGACCAGCGTGACCTGGGCACCCAGGGTGCGCAGCAACAACACGTTGGAGCGCGCGACCCGGCTGTGGGTTAGGTCGCCGACGATGACCACGTGCCGGCCGGCCAGCTCGCCCAGGCGCCGGCGGAGCGAGAAGGCATCGAGCAAGGCCTGGGTCGGGTGCTCGTGCGTGCCGTCGCCGGCGTTGATCACGTGCGCATCGACCCAGCCCGCGACCCGCTGCACGGCGCCGGAGGCGCTGTGCCGGACGACGATGGCGTCCACCCCGAGGGCGGCCACGGTCAGCGCGGTGTCGCGCAGGCTCTCGCCCTTGCTGACGCTGGAGCCCTTGGCGCTGACGTTGATCACGTCGGCCGACAGCCATTTGCCGGCTATCTCGAACGAGGACCGGGTGCGGGTCGAGTCCTCGAAGAACAGGTTGACCACGGTGCGGCCGCGCAGCGCCGGCAACTTCTTGACCTCGCGCTGCTGGATGGCGTCCATCTGCTCGGCCGAATCGAGGATCTGCAGTGCCTGCTCGGCACTCAGGTCGGCCGCCGACAACAGGTGCCTGTTCACGCCGTCTCCTCGTCCACCGCAGTGCTGTCGGCAATCGTCACGCCGTCGGAGCCGTCGATCTCGGCCAGGCTGACGTGCACCTGCTCGCTGGCCGAGGTCGGCAGGTTCTTGCCGACGTAGTCGGCCCGGATCGGTAGCTGCCGGTGCCCGCGATCGATCAGGACCGCCAGCTGCACGGCTCGGGGCCGGCCCAGGTCGGTCAGGGCATCCAGTGCGGCCCGGACCGTCCGCCCGGAGTACAGCACGTCGTCGACCAGGACCACGAGTTTGCCGTCGATACCACCGGCCGGCTCGACCGTGCGCCCGATCGGCCGGACCGCGGTCCGGCGCAGATCGTCGCGGTAGAGAGTGATGTCGAGGGAACCGAGGCCGACCTCGATCTCGCCGAAGGCGGCAATCCGCCCGGCCAGCCGGCGGGCCAACGGCTCGCCGCGGGTCAGAATGCCCATGAGCGCGACATCGATGCCGCCGTGGGTCTTCTCCAGGATCTGGTGCGCGATCCGGTCGATCACGCGGGTCACGTCATCTGCGGTGAGGACGGGCTTGACGCCGGACGGGCGCCCGGCTGTGGGCGCCGTCGAGTCCTGACCGGGTACCGATGCAGGCACCGTAACGGACCTCCTTCCTCGCCTCACTGGACGAGTCGTTAAAGGACGTCGATTTCCTGTCGAACTTATCAGTAAGGCCGGACCGGGGTACCACCGAGTAGGACGTGTCGAGCCTCAGTTACCGTCCGCTCCGCAGCTGTTACCCTGTGAGGTCAGCGTTACAACCGATTTTGACCAGGCAACATCCCACCGGTTACCCCGTGTGGCCACGTGTAAGGGACGGGGACGTGACTGAGCCCAGCACTCCATCCACCGCTGACGAACCAGTCGGCCTTGGAGAGGTTAGCGCGCAGGCTGGCGCAGCCGACACCGGCGCCGAGGCGCCGGATGACCGCGAATACGCGCGGGCTCTCGGTGGCCGGCTCCGGGCCGTCCGCTCCCAGCAGCGCCTGTCCCTGCACGGAGTCGAGCGCAAGTCCGGTGGCAAGTGGAAGGCTGTCGTCGTCGGTTCCTACGAACGTGGCGATCGCGCCGTCTCGGTGGCTCGGCTGGCCGAGCTGGCCGAGTTCTACGGCGTGCCGATCTCTGAGTTGCTGCCGGCCGAGGACGGCGCCCACAGCGGCCGGATCGATCCCGGCAGCAAAGTCATCCTCGACCTGCAGAAGCTGCAGCACGTGCCGGCCGAGGACGCCGCGCCGCTGGTCCGGTATGCCCAGTCCATCCAGCGACAGCGGGGCGACTACGGCAACAAGGTGCTCTCCATCCGCGGCGAGGACCTGCGCGCCCTGGCCCTGATGTTCGATACGTCGCTCGACCAGCTCACCGACAAGCTCACCAGCTGGGGCGTGCTCGCCCCGGGGTCGGTCGGCAGCAATTCCTGACCGCGAGCGGCATCCCGCTCAGTCCGCCGGGCTGAATTCGACCTCGGCCGCCTTCAGCGTGCCCGCGGTCCGGCCCGGCGCCTCCTGGTAGCTCCAATACAGGTTGGTGTGCGCGATGACCTGGGCCGGCGGCGGCGCTCCCCACTCGGTCAGGTCTTCGGTGGTGTGCGCATCGCTGATCAGGGTCGTGTCGTAGCCGCGGGTGAATCCGCCGTGCAGCGTGGACCGGACGCAGGCATCGGTCTGCGCTCCCGCCACCAGCAGCCGGCCGACCTTGAGCCCGGCCAGCACCGCCTCGAGTTCGGTGTCCTCGAACGAGTCGCCGTAACGCTTGTGCACAACCGGCTCGCCAGCGGCCGGCTGGAGCTCGCTCACGATCTGCCACTGCTCACTGCCCGTGGGCAGTTCGTCCGAGGAATGCTGGACCCACACCACCGGCATGCCAGCGGTTCGAGCGCGCCCGACCAGTCCGGCGATGCGGCCGACGACCTGGTCCCGCTCGTATCCGGAGGCGACGACCCCGTTCTGGACATCGATGACCAGCAGGGCGGTGCCGGGGCGGTCGGTCAAGGTGGTCATGGCTGCTCCTGTACTCGGCGACTCGGTTGGCCGGCTGCGCGGGACCGAACCCGTGAGCCGGTGTCCGAGACGTTAGCCCTGAGGACCGACAACCGGACTGCGATCAGCTCGGCAACTGGCTGCGCAGCACCCGGCCGAGCAGGCCGTTGACGAACTTGCCGGACTCATCGGTGGACAGCGTCTTGGCCAGCTCGACCGCCTCGTCGATGGCCACCGCGTCCGGCACGTCGGCGGCGAACAGCAACTCGTACAGGCCGACCCGCAGAATGGCCCGGTCGACCCCGGGCATCCGCTGCAGCGTCCAGCCCTCGGAGTACTCGCTCAACATGCCGTCGATGGCGCCGCGATGCTCGGCCACGCCCTCGACCAGCGCGATCGTGTAGTCGTTGATGGGCGGATCGGCCAGCGCCACCCGTTCGGCCAGCGTGGTCACCGGGTCGGCGCCGCGCAGATCCGCCTCGTAGATCAGATCGACCGCGCGTTTGCGGGCCTTGGTCCGGGCAGCCACTGCGTGTGTGATCCCCGCGTCGTCAGGAGTTGATGCGGCCGAGGTAACGGCCGTCGCGGGTGTCGATCTTGATCTTCTCGCCGGTGGTGACGAACAGCGGCACCTGGATCTCGGCCCCGGTCTCGACGGTGGCCGGCTTGGTGCCGCCGGTGGCCCGATCGCCCTGCAGACCCGGCTCGGTGTAGGTGATCAGCATCTCCACCGAGGTCGGGAGCTCGATGAACAGCGGCGCGCCCTCGTGCACGGCCACGACCGCCTCTGCATTGTCGAGCAGGTAGTTCGAGGCGTCACCGACCACAGCGGCGGGCACCGTCATCTGCTCGTAGGTATCGCCGTCCATGAAGACGAAGTCAGCGCCCTCCTTGTACAGGAAGGTCATCGCCCGCTTGTCCACGGTCGCGGTCTCGACCTTGGTGCCGGCGTTGAAGGTGCGGTCGACCACCTTGCCCGACAGGACGTTCTTCAGCGTGGTGCGGACGAACGCGCCACCCTTGCCGGGCTTGACGTGCTGAAACTCCACCACGGTCCACAGCTGGCCGTCGATGTTGAGCACAAGGCCGTTCTTCAGGTCATTGGTGGTGGCCATCTTGTCCAGAATCCGTTTCGCGCGTTGGGACGTACCGACCATCGAGCTTACCGGCTGGCCGCCCCCACCCCGACCAGACCCAGTCTGGCGCTCAGCCGGCCGGGGTGAAGCCCAGGACCGGGCGGGCCCGGCCGTCGGACTCGGTCAGCAAGGCGACCGCCGCGCCGTCCGGGCCGATGCCACCGTAGGTGCCGGCGATTCCCCGCGCCGAGATCGGGCGGCCGAAGCTGAGCTCGGCGGCCTCGGCGGCCTCGAGCCGGCGCACCGGCATCGCTGAGGCGACCGCGTCCGGCAGCGGCAGCGTGACCGGATCCGTGAGCTCGGCCAGCTGCTCCAGCGTCCGGGCCTGGTCCAGCCGGAACGGGCCGACCCGGGTCCGCCGGAGCGCGGTCAGGTGGCCGCCCACCTCGAGTCGCTCGCCCAGATCTCGGGCCAGGGCCCGGATGTAGGTGCCCGACGAGCATTCGACCACCACCTCGAGCTCGCACCGGTCGGCTTCGCTCCGGGGCGGACCCAGCAGCTCGAACCGATGGACCGTAACCGGCCGGGCCGGCAACTCGACCTCCTCGCCGGCGCGGACCCGGTCATAGGCGCGCCGGCCGTCGACCTTGATCGCCGAAACGGCCGACGGACGCTGCATGATCTCGCCGGTCAGCTCGGCCATCGCGGCCCGGATCGCCGGTTCGGTCAGCCGGCCGGCGTCGGCCTCGGCAAGCACGCTCCCCTCGGCATCATCGGTATCGGTGCGCTGCCCGAGCCGGATCGTGGCCGAATAGGTCTTGTCCGTCAGCACAAGGTGATTCAGCAACTTGGTCGCTCGCTCGACCCCGATCACCAGCACCCCGGTCGCCATCGGGTCCAGCGTGCCGGCATGGCCGACTCGCCGGGTCGCGGCCAGCCTTCGGATCCGGGAGACCACGTCATGCGAGGTCATCCCGCCCGGCTTGTCGACGATGATGAGCCCGCCCGGCCCGGCTGGGGGTTTGCGCGCCACGAGGGTCAGGTTATCGGCCGGGCGATAACATCCCGAGGCGTGGCGAGCATGGATCCCCCGTTCTACGAGTTCTTGCCGCGCTGGCTGGCCGGGCAGCCTTGGTACGGCGGTCGCGGCCGGCCGCGGCCGATCGGATTCCTGCGGCTGCAAGATCCGGCCGGCGAGGTCGGCATCGAGACCCACATCGTCGCCGAGGCCGGAGTCACGTATCAGCTGCCGCTGACCTACCGCGGCCGGCCGCTTCCCGGCGTGACCGCCATCGCCACCTCCTGGCACAGCGAACTCGGCCGGCGCTGGATCTACGACGGCGAGCCGGATCCGGTGTGGCAGCAGGTGTATCGCAGCCTCATCACCGAGCATCAGCAGGTCGAATCGAACTCCGGTACCGAGCTGCAGGTGTCGGCGTGGGGGTTCGGGCCGGCCGCCGTGGCGCCGGGAACGGTCGTTGCCGTCCGCCGGCTGAAGTCCGAGACACCATCGTCTGGCAGCAGCGGGGTGATGGGCCGCTGGGCCGGACTGACCGAGGGAGTCCTGGCTCGCTGGCAGTGCCGCTAGCGCTGCTCTCCGACTACCAGCCAGCGTCCGGACCGGGCTCGTAGCGACATGCCGACGAGGCGGACGAGGATGAACGCGGTCAGCCCGGCCCACACCCCGGTCAGGCCCCAGTGCAACGGGAGGGTGAGCAGGCACAGCGGGATGAAGCCGAGCCCGGCCGCGGCCAGCGTGACATTGCGGATGAAGGCGTT